>R23__coassemble_475_pt1 | contig 26636 bp, 22 predicted proteins | sample R23__metabat2_high_PE_006 | metagenome-assembled genome bin R23
CCGATAGGGGGGAGTTATAGCCATAAATTGTAATATTTTCGATTTGTTGTAGTTGCTGGAGCGCGTATGCTCCGAGTTCGCTTTCGTAGGCATGAATGTTGTCCATGCCGATGGCGGTGACGTAGTCGAGGGCGACGGCGAGGGCGTGGGTGCCGACGTAGTCGGGGGTGCCTGCTTCGAACTTGTAGGGCAGGTCGTTGTAGGTTGTGTGCTCGAAGGTGACTTTGCGAATCATCTCGCCACCGCCCTGATAGGGGGGCATCTGCTCGAGGTACCGTTCCTTGCCGTAGAGTACGCCGACGCCGGTCGGGCCGTAGATTTTGTGGCCGCTGAAGGCGTAGAAGTCGCAGTCGAGCGCTTGCATGTCAACGGAAAAATGGGGTGCCGACTGGGCTCCGTCGACGAGGACGGGGATGTCGTGCTGATGGGCCTTTGCGATGATGTCGCCGACGGGGTTGACCGTGCCGAGGACATTCGAGACGTGGGTTACGCAGACGAGTCGTGTCCGTTCGTTGAGAAGGGTTTCAAAGGCTTCGAGGTCAAGGGTATAGTCGTCGCGCATGGGGACAACGCGGAGGGTCATGCCTTTGCGCTCGCAGAGCATCTGCCAGGGAACGATGTTGCTGTGGTGTTCCATCTCGGTGACGATGATTTCGTCGCCTGCATGGCAGAAGGCTTCGCCGAACGAGAAGGCCAGCAGGTTGATGCTTTCGGTCGTGCCGCGGGTGAAGATAATCTCGCTCGCAGAACGGGCGTTGATGAATCGGCGCACGGTCTCGCGCGACTGCTCGTGCAGTTCGGTCGCCTGTTGCGAAAGGAAATGCACGCCGCGGTGTACGTTGGCGTTCACGTTGTAGTATTCGTCGCTGATGGCTTCGACCACCTGGCGCGGCTTCTGCGTCGTCGCGGCATTGTCGAGATAGACGAGCGGACGGCCATAGACCTCACGCTGGAGGATGGGGAAATCTTCTCGTGCCTCACCCCCGACCCCTCTCCGAGGGGAGAGGGGAGTATATACTGTTTCTTGATGTGATGCCATTTTTCTGTTTTTGTTATGTGGAGAGCGGGTTTCTACGCCCCTCTCCCCTCGGAGAGGGGTTGTGGGTGAGGCTCGCATAGGGCACATCCAGTGCATTTATTCAGTTCGCCGCGGAACCGTTTGTCAATCAGGTGATGCAGACGGTCGCGCAGGGGTTGGAGACGCACCTGTTCGATGACTTGTCCGACGAAGGCGTTCTTCAGCAGCAGTCGGGCCTCGGCTTCGGCAATGCCGCGCTGCTGCATGTAGAAGAGGGCTTGCTCGTCGAGCACACCTACGGTCGAGCCGTGGGAGCACTGGACGTCGTCGGCATAGATTTCGAGCATCGGCTGTGTGTACATGCGTGCCGTCGAGGTGGCGCAGAGGTTGGCATTTGTCTCCTTTGAGTCGGTCTTCTGAGCCTCTTTTCGCACGAGCATCTTGCCGGCAAAGGCACCTACGGCCTGCTCATCGACGACGTACTTGTAGAGTTGGCGGCTCGTGCACGAAGGAGCACGGTGGTCCACGAGCGTGTTGTTATCGACGTGCTGGCTCTTATCGGCCACGACACAGCCGTTGAGAGTGATCTCCGAGCGCTGGCCGTCGAGGACGACGTCGGTGGTGTTGCGCGTCAGCCCGTTGTAGAGGGTGATGCTGTTGTGCGAAACCACACAGTCGCTGCCGACGTGGATGTACAGGTTCGAAAAGCGGCGGCAAGAGGTGTGTGTCTCCTCCAGTTCGTAGAGGTCGAGGCGGCTGCGGTCGGCGCAGAACACTTCGATGACCTGCGTCGTGAGGAACGACACGGTGTCCATCGCATGGTCGCACAGCAGGAGGGTGGCTTCGGCACCTTCCTCCAGCACGATGAGCACACGACGGTTGACCATCATATCGACCGGGCTGCGCAGGATGTTGATGACCTGCAAGGGGTGGTTCATACGCTCGCCCCGCGGCACGTGGACAAAGAGTCCGTCCTGGGCGAAGGCGGTGTTGAGGAGGACCTCACCCCCCGGCCCCCTCTCCGAAAGAGAAGGGGTGACGGAAGCACATTTGTTATAGTATTTTGCTACTATGTCGGGATGGTCGATGCAGGCCTGACGGAGGGACGAGACGTAGGGAATCGGTTTCTCCAGCAGTGGCTGGTCGTTGACCAGATAGACAAGGTCGGTCGAGAGATTGGGAACGTCGCAGCGGAAGACTTCGCGCGGATTGACGGGGATGCGGACACGGCTGAGGTTCAGGCCGTAGTCGGGCGCAAAGGCCGCTGCCACGTCGGTGTAGCGGTAGCGTTCCTCCTTCAGCGTCGGGAAGCCCTGTGCCGCAAACTGCTGCATGGCCGCGTCGCGCACGGCGTTCATCACGGGTGCGCTGCCGCTGCAGATCAGTTCGCGCTGCGAGGCGTAGAGGTCGATGTATTGTGAAGCCTCATCCCCGCCCCCTCTCCGAGGGGAGAGGGGAGTGGCTACAATTTCGTTAGCCTTCATATCCGTCTATATTATTAGATTAAAGATGAGGAGCGACTACTCCCCTCTCCATTCGGAGTGGGGTTGGGGGTGAGGCTTTTAATCCAGTCAAAGCCGCGGTTCTCGATTTCCTGTGCCAGTTCGGGGCCGCCGGTCTTGACGATGCGTCCGTCGAGCAGGACGTGGACGACGTCGGGACGGATGTAGTCGAGCAGGCGCTGGTAGTGGGTGATGACGAGGGCCGAAGTCTCGGCGGTGCGCAACTTGTTGAAGCCTTCGGCCACGATGCGCAGGGCATCGACGTCGAGGCCGGAGTCCGTCTCGTCGAGGATGCAGAAGGTGGGTTCGAGCATCGCCATCTGGAAAATTTCGTTGCGCTTCTTCTCGCCGCCGCTGAAACCTTCGTTGACCGAGCGGTTGACCAGACGGCTGTCGATTTCGACGAGTTTCCGCTTTTCGCGCATCAGACGCAGGAAGTCGCTGGCCTTCAGTTCGTCCTGTCCCAGAGCCTTGCGCCGGGCATTGACGGCTGCACGCATGAACTGCTGCATCGACACACCGGGGATTTCCACAGGCTGCTGGAACGACATGAAGATGCCTGCCGTGGCGCGGTCTTCGGTCTTCATCTGGAGCAGATCCTGTCCGTTGAACGTGATGGAGCCCTCGGTCACTTCGTAGGCGGGATGGCCCACGATGACGTTCGACAGCGTGCTCTTTCCGGCGCCGTTCGTGCCCATGAGGGCGTGGATTTCGCCGTCGCGGATGGTGAGGTCGATGCCTCGGAGAATTTCCTTGCCTGCAATGGAGGCGTGGAGATTGTGGATTTCTAACATGTATGCTATGGTCTATTTGAAATTCTAAGTGCTTAAATATTTCCGTCGTCTATCCCACCGTTCCCTCGAGACTGACTTGCAGGAGTTTCTGGGCTTCGACGGCAAATTCCATGGGGAGTTTGTTGAGCACGTCCTTGGCGTAGCCGTTGACGATGAGGCCCACGGCGTCCTCGGTCGAGATGCCGCGCTGGTTGCAGTAGAGGAGTTGGTCCTCGTTGATTTTCGACGTAGTCGCCTCGTGTTCGACCGTCGCCGTGGGGTTCTGCACGTCCATGTAGGGGAACGTGTGGGCTCCGCACAGGTTGCCGAAGAGCAGCGAGTCGCACGACGAGTAGTTGCGGGCGCCGTCGGCATGACGTCCCACGCGGACAAGGCCGCGGTAGGAATTTTCGCTGTGTCCGGCGGAGATGCCTTTCGAGATGATGGTCGAGCGCGTGTTGCGGCCCAGGTGTATCATCTTCGTGCCGGTGTCGGCCTGCTGGTGGTTGTTGGTGACGGCGACGGAGTAGAACTCTGCCTGCGAGCCGTCGCCGCTGAGCACGCACGAGGGGTATTTCCAAGTGATGGCGCTGCCGGTCTCGACCTGTGTCCAGGACAGCCGGCTGTTGCGGCCGCGCAGGTGTCCGCGCTTGGTGACGAGGTTGAGCACGCCGCCACGGCCTTCGCTGTCGCCCGGATACCAGTTCTGCACGGTCGAGTATTTCACTTCGGCGTTGTCGAGCACGACGATTTCAACGATGGCCGCATGGAGTTGGTTCTCGTCGCGCATCGGTGCGGTGCAGCCTTCGAGATAGGAGACGTAGGAACCTTCGTCGCACACGATGAGGGTGCGCTCAAACTGGCCTGTGTTGCGGGCGTTGATGCGGAAATACGTGGAGAGTTCCATAGGGCAGCGCGTGTTCTTCGGAATATAAACGAAGGAACCGTCGGAGAACACCGCCGAGTTGAGTGCGGCGAAGTAGTTGTCGCGGTAGGGAACGACGCTCCCGAGATACTGGCGCACCAGGTCGGGGTACTCGCGCACGGCTTCGCTGATGGAGCAGAAGATGATGCCGCGCTCGGAGAGGCGTTCCTTGAACGTCGTCTTCACACTGACCGAGTCCATGACAGCGTCCACGGCTGTGCCGCTGAGGGCGAGCCGTTCTTCGAGCGGTATGCCCAGTTTGTCGAAGGTCTTCATCACCTCGGGGTCGATGTCGTCGAGCGTCTTGGGACCGTCTGCCTTCCGGGCCGTCGGGTCGGCATAGTAGGAGATGTCCTGGTAGTCGATGTCGGGCAGGCGCAGGTGTCCCCACGACGGTTGCTCCTGGCTCTGCCAGTAGCGGAAGGCTTCGAGGCGGAACTGGAGGAGCCAGTCGGGCTCGCCCTTCTTTTGGGAGATGAGGCGCACGACGTCTTCGTTGAGTCCGCGGTCGATGACCTCGGTGTGGACGTCGGTGGTGAATCCGAACTGGTACTTCTGTTCGGCAATGCGCCGCACGAAGTCGTTCGACGTCTCGGCCGATGCGTTTCCGCCCCTTTCCTCGCGCGCGTTCCTATTTTCAGATAGCGGCTGTGCGGGGCCGGACAACTTATCTTTGTTCAAATCCTTGTCAGACATGGATATGGAATCGTGTTTCAATAGGTCTCAAAAAAGACCGCAGTCGAATTAAATTTCGTCCGCAGTCGAAAAAAATTTCGTCCGCAGTGCAAAAAAATTTCGTCTGCGGACGAAAAATATTTCAACTGCGGTGCATTTTCGGCCGGACGGCAGGCGTCATTCTTTTTCGCCGCCGAGAAAGGCCGGAATCTCTGCACTGATGCCGTGGTGGGGGGTGCAGCCCTGTGCCTCCTCGCACGAGTCGGTCACGATGATGACATCGGGCACAGCCCACTGGGCGGCATGTTTCCACTGATAGTAGAGTTCGGTGCGCTGTTCGAGTTTCTCAGGCTTCAATCCGCCATTGCTGAGGGCAAAGTCCATGAGGTTGAACACCACCGACATGAGCAGGCCGTAGCACACCATGCCGATGAGTGCGCCGATGCCGCGGTTGACACAGCCCAGATGGGCCTTCTTTGCCAACTTCGTGAGCATCGAGGCCAGCAGACCGAGTGCCACCGGAACGATGACGACGATGAGGACAAAGGCAATGACGTTACCGATGCCGTCGCTCGCGCCCGTGGCGTCGGCGAGGTAGTGGCCGAACTGGTCATAAAGAGCGACGGCAAGCACGATGCCTACCGTCACTCCGAGAAAGTTTGCTATCTGCTTGAAGGCGCCCTGGACAAAGCCGATGACGGCACCGACGAGCAGGACAATCAGTATGAGTGTGTCCATCTCGTTAGAGTTTCTGTTTCACTTCCACCTCGGTGAAGGCTTCGAGCACGTCGCCCTCGCGGATGTCGTTGTAGTTGACCAGGGAGATACCGCAGTCGAAGTTGGTCGAAACCTCCTTCACATCGTCCTTGAAACGCTTCAAGGCATTGATCGAGGCTGTGTGGACCACGATGCCGTCGCGGATGACACGGATCTTGTCGGCGCGGTGAATCTTTCCGTCGGTGACGAAAGCGCCGGCCACCGTGCCCACCTTCGTGATCTTGTAAACCTGGCGCACCTCGGCCGTACCCGTATATTCTTCCTTGATTTCGGGGGCCAGCATTCCCTCCATCGCCGACTTGATTTCCTCAATTGTGTCGTAGATGATGGAGTAGAGGCGGATGTCAACACCTTCCTGGTCGGCAAGTTTGCGGGCAGCCTGCGACGGACGCACCTGGAATCCGATGATGATGGCGTCGGAGGCTTTGGCAAGATCGACGTCGCTCTCGCTGATCTGGCCCACGGCCTTGTAGATGACGTTGACCTTGATTTTCTCGGTCGAAAGTTTGATGAGCGAGTCGCTGAGGGCTTCGATCGAACCGTCCACGTCGCCCTTGACCACGAGGTTGAGGTCCTGCACACCGCCGACGGCGATGTCGTGAGCAATGTCTTCGAGACCCTTGCGCTTGGTCGTGCGAATGCCCTGCTCGCGCTTGAGTTGCTCACGCTTGTTGGCCAGTTCGCGGGCTTCCTGCTCCGACTCCATGACGTGGAACTGGTCGCCAGCCGTCGGGGCACCGTTCAGACCGAGAATCAGGGCAGGCTCAGCCGGCAATGCCTGCTGGATGCGCTGTCCGCGCTCGTTGAACATAGCCTTGATTTTGCCCCAGTGCGTACCGGCCAGCACGACGTCGCCCTGGCGCAGCGTGCCGTTCTGAACGAGCACGGTGGCGACGTAGCCACGGCCCTTGTCGAGCGACGACTCGATGACCGAACCCGTGGCCTTGCGGTTGGGGTTGGCCTTCAGGTCGAGAATGTCGGCCTCGAGCAGCACTTTCTCCATCAGTTCATCGACGTTGATACCTTTCTTCGCCGAGATGTCCTGACTCTGGTACTTGCCGCCCCAGTCCTCAACGAGGTAGTTCATGCCAGCCAACGCCTCCTTGATTTTTTCAGGGTTGGCACCCGGTTTGTCAATCTTGTTGATGGCAAACACAATCGGCACACCGGCGGCCTCGGCATGGCTGATGGCCTCGCGCGTCTGCGGCATGATGCTGTCGTCGGCCGCAATAATGATGATGGCAATGTCCGTTACCTTTGCACCACGGGCACGCATGGCTGTGAAGGCTTCGTGGCCCGGCGTGTCGAGGAAAGTGATGTGCTTGCCGCTGGCCATCTTCACGTTGTAGGCTCCGATGTGCTGCGTGATGCCGCCAGCCTCGCCGGCGATGACGTTGGTCTTGCGGATGTAGTCGAGCAGCGACGTCTTACCGTGGTCAACGTGACCCATCACGGTGATGATCGGAGCACGCGGCACGAGGTCTTCGGCCTTGTCTTCTTCCTCAACGATAGCGTTCGAGACATCTTCGCTGACGTAGGTGGTCGTAAATCCGAATTCCTCGGCAACGAGGTTGATGGTCTCTGCGTCCAGACGCTGGTTGATGCTCACCATCACGCCGATGGACATACAGGTGCCGATAACCTTCGTCACAGGCACGTCCATCATTGTGGCCAATTCGTTTGCCGTCACAAACTCGGTGAGTTTCAGAACCTTGCTCTCTGCATTTTCGGCTGCTTCCTCTTCCTCCATGCGGTGGTGAATGGCGTCGCGCTTGTCCTTGCGGTACTTCACGCCCTTCTTCATCTGCTTTGAGGTGAGGCGTGCCAGCGTTTCCTTTACCTGCTTCGAGATTTCCTCGTCGGTCAGTTCTGGCTGCTTGAGAGGGCTGTTCTTCTTTTTCTTCTTTCCGCCACCCTGCATGTTCTGACCACCACCGGCATTTTGTCCGCCCTGGCCTTTCTTCTTCTTTCCGTTATCGGGCTGAATCTGGTTGGCTACGGCATTGATGTCCACGCGCTGACCACTGATGCGGGCACGTTTCTTCTTCTTGCCAGCCTCGACGCCTTGAGCGGCGTTTGCGTCGGCAGCACCTTGCTTGCGCTGACGTTCCTTTTCTTCACGCTCTTTCTTGCGCTCGGCCTTCGACTTCTTGTCGGGGCGTGTCTTGGAGTTGATGCTGGAAAGGTCGATGTAGCCGACTTGCTTTAACTGCAGGCCTGGGTCGCGTGGTTCCATGCGGAAGACGCCGTCCTCGTCCGTAGTTCCTGCCACCTCCTGCTTCTTGGCCGTCTTCTTGGGTTCGGCCTTGGGTGCTTCGGGCTGTTCTGCAGGCTGTTCAGTGGGCTGCTCGGGAGTTTCCGCTTTAGGAGTTTCGACAGGAGCCGGCTCGACGACAGGCTGTGGCTTCTCGACAGGGGCTTGAGGTTCTTCTTTTACCTCTTCCTTCGTTTTTTCAGCGGTCTTCTTCGCCTGGATGTCGTTGATGTTGCCGATGATTTTCAGCGACTGCTTGCGTTCGGAAGGAGTGCGGAACGGTTCTTCGCTCTGCGCCTTTTTCTTTTCTTTCTCCTCCTTTTCCTTCTGCTGCTGTTCACGGCGTTCATCACGCTCCTTCTGCTCCTTCTCCTTGCGTTTCTGGTTGACGAGCTTGATTTCTTCGTGCTTGCTCTTGTCGGCACCGAATGCGCTCACGAGCAGTTCGTACTGTTCGTCCGTCAGCTTATAGTTGATACTTACATCTTCCAGTATCTTGCCTTTCTTTTGCAGGAATTCAGCGGCGGTGTTGATTCCTATGTTCAGTTCTTTTAGTGCTTTGTTAAGTCTTACTGGCATAAAGATGATTTTCGATTTGACGTTTTACGATGTAATACAGACTGTTGCTTAGTCTTCAAATTCGGCACGCAGAATGCTGAGCACTTCGTCGATGGTGTCTTCTTCGAGGTCGGCTTGCTGGAGCATTTCGCGAGGTGCGTTGAGTACGGCTTTGGCAGTGTCAAGACCGATGCCCTTGAAGGCGTCGATGATCCACTGGTCGATTTCGTCGGCAAACTCGTCGAGGTAGATGTCTTCAGAATCGTCTTCGGAGGGTTCGCGGAATACGTCGATGGTGTAGCCAGTGAGCATCGAGGCGAGTTTGATGTTGAGACCGTTCTTACCGATGGCCAGCGAAACCTGGTCGGGTGTCAGATAGACTTCGGCCTTCTTGTTCTCCTCGTCGAGTGTGATGGAGGAGATGTGTGCAGGATTGAGTGCACGCTGGATGTACAACTTCGTGTTGGTGGTGAAGTTGATGACATCGATGTTCTCGTTGTGGAGTTCGCGGACGATGCCGTGGATGCGGCTACCCTTCACGCCGACGCAGGCTCCTACAGGGTCGATGCGCTCGTTGTAGCTTTCGACGGCCACTTTGGCGCGTTCGCCGGGGATGCGTACGATGTTGTGAATGGTGATGAGTCCGTCGCTGATTTCCGGTACTTCGTTCTCGAGCAGTCGGCGCAGGAAGTCTGGCGAGGTGCGCGAGAGGATGATTTTCGGGTTGTTGTTGAGGTTGTCGACGCGGAGCACGATGGCGCGGGCTGCTTCGCCCTTGCGGAAGTAGTCGCCTGGAATCTGCTCTGACTTGGGCATGAGCAGTTCGTTGTTGTCGTCGTCGATCAGCAGCGTCTCACGCTTCCAGATTTGGTAAACCTCGGCGGTGACGATTTGTCCGACCTTGTCCTTGTACTTGTTGTACAGGTTGTCGTGCTCGAGTTCCAGAATCTTTGCGGCCATGGTCTGGCGCAGGGTGAGGATGGCGCGGCGTCCGAAGTCGCTGAAGTTGACGCGCTGGCTCACTTCTTCGCCCACTTCGTAATCGTCGTCGATTTTCTGTGCTTCGCTCAGTGAGATTTCCGTGTTTTCGTTCTTCACTTCGCCGTCGGGCACGACGGTACGGTTGTGGTAGATTTCGAAGTCGCCCTTTTCGGGGTTGACGATGACGTCGTAGTTGTCGTCGTTGCCATAGGTCTTCTGCAGCACGCTGCGGAACGAGTCTTCAATCACGCTGACGAGGGTTGCCTTGTCGATGTGCTTGTTCTCCTTGAAGTCCTTGAAGGAGTCAATCAAGTTGACGTTTTCCTTTGATGTTTTTTTGATAGCCATTGTATGTTTGATTGTTTAGTAGTTTCCGCGTTTATTTGAAGTCGATGACGGCTTTGACCCATTTCACGTCGTCGAATGCGAAGCGGTGCTCCACATCGACCATTTGGGGGCGTTTCTTGCCTTCGACTTTTTGTTTTTCCTGTGTGCTGACGGTGAATCCGTCTGGGTCGGCGGCTGTCATCACGCCCGTCATTTTCTTGCCTTGGGCGGTGAGCACTTCGACGCTGCGTCCGATGTGGTTGATGTATTGCTGGAGCACTTTCAGCGGCTGTCCGATGCCTGCCGAACCCACCTCGAGTTCGAAGTCTTCGACGTCGCGGTCCAGGTGGTCTTCGATGAAGCGGCTGAGTTCGCAGCAGTCTTCAATCCATACGCCGTCCTTGTGGTCGATTTCGACGACGATTCGGTTGTCGGCATCGACGTTTGCATCCACGAGGAAGTAATCTTTTCCTTCGAGCCATTCCTCACAAAGCTCGCTCACTTTCTTCTTGTCAATCATTCGCGTTTCGAACGTTTAGCGTAAGTAAGGTTAAAAATCAAGGAGGAACCTTCGGCCCCTCCTATCCATTTCGCTGCAAAGTTACGAATTTTTGCGTGTTTTGCCAAATAAAACCTTCTTTTTTCTGTATAAAAAGCAAATATTTTGCATTACAGGCAGATATACTCGTTTTTTTAGCGTAAATTTGCACGATTGACGAATGAGATAAGCGTGATGACAGAACAGATTTTCAACTTGCTGCGCAGCCGTAATCTTGCCGACAACAAGATCTTCAACGGAGTCCTGCTGGTGGTGCTGTTTACGGTGTTCTTGTCCACGTATGTCGATGCCGTCATCTCGCCTCAGTTCGGTTGGTGGCATTATTATGCGTGGCGCATGGCAGAGGGTGATGTGCTGTACAAGGACATTTATCTGTTCATGCCGCCTTACTTTGTGTTCATCACCCGTGCGCTCTATGCCCTGTTTGGCAATCACCTGATTCTCTACACTTTGCTGGTGGGCTATCCCGTGCGTCTGGGGTGTCTGCTGATGCTCTACACGATGCTGTGCCGCCTGTCAAAGCCGATGTATGCGTGTCTGTCGGTGTTCTTCGGTGCGTGTCTGTCGGCGACGTATCAGATGGACATGCTCTACGACTTCAACCCGCTGACCATGTTCCCTTGCCTGCTGGCCATGTATTTCTTCGTCAAGTTCTTCGAACGGCTGAAAGCGGGTCGCACGGCGTATGTCTATAGTTTCTGCATCGGTCTGCTGCTGTCGCTGGTGTTCTGCCTGAAGCAGACGTTTGGCATCACGCTCACGTTTACGGTCGTGGTGATGACGGCCATCATCTATTTCCGTGAGTATGAGGGCCGAAGGTCCGACTTCCGCCGCTATATCCTGCTGGGCATCGCAGGCGCTATCGTGGCGATGTTGCCGCTGGTGCTGTATCTGACGTACTATGATTGCTGGCATGAGTTTTTCGACTGCATCTTCAGCGTCGGGGCGGCCAAGGGTGGCATGGACAAGATTCTGATGCGCGTGGTCCACGTCTTCAAGGACATGCGCATCTGGAGTTACATCGTCGTGTTGCTGGCGGTGTATGCCCTGCTGCGAGTCTATTATCATCATCACGAACCACGCCACACCGAGATGGGCATGATGCTGAGCAACCTGGTCGTTGTTAGCATGTTCGCTGCCCTGCTCGCCGACCTCGTACATCATGCTGGACAGCCGCTCCAGATTCATTCTGACATCACCTTCAACGGATGGATTACCAAGTGGCGTGTACGTGTCTATATGCTGCTCATCGACGGCAGTTTCCTCCTCTGGCTCTACAAGGCCGGGCGCTACTTCACAAAGCGTGAAAAGGCGTCGTCCATCCTGCTTTTTACCACCCTGATTCTGGCTCATTTCTTCACGGGCGTCCTTTCGACCGACGGACTCGAGGAACTCTATCTCGTCATGTACACTCCGTGGCTGCTGACCATGGCCTTCGATGCCAAGTGCCCTTACCACAAGTTGAAAAATGCGGCCTTGCTGCTCATCGTCGGTTTCTTCAGCCTTACGTGCGTGTCGATGAAGATTCAGATTCCGTATAGTTGGCAAGGCTGGACCGAAGCCTCCATCGGCAAGGACAACATCCGCAGCAGCATCGAGGGGCTCGAAGGTATTTCGTTGCCCGACTCGGTCGAGCGTCCGTTCTCCGACATCGTCCGTCTCATCGAGGAAAACACGACCGAGGACGACCGCGTGTTCCAGTTTGCCAACATCCCGCTGTTCAACCTGCTGACCCACCGGCAAATCCCTGGCTATGTGCCGATTACGTGGTTCGACGTCTGCTCCGATTCGCTCGCCATTCAGGTGGCCGACCAACTGCGAAAGGAGCCGCCGAAGATGCTCGTCTGGCACAACATGAAAGCGTCGGAATGGGCCTATGTCGAACTTGTGTTCCGTGGCGGCAATCCCAGTGGGCAGCGTGCTTTGCAAGAGTTTTTCGAACAGGACGTCCCGACCCTCTATCAGCCCCTCTATCGTGTGGACAACGGACGCGACGGAACCATCGAACTCTGGTTGCGAAAAGACGAGTGAAAATATGGAAAAAAACGCACCGCAGTCGAAATAAAATTGGACTGCGGTACAACTATAGGCGCACCGCAGTCGAAATAAATTTGCACTGCGGTGCGTTTTTTTGCGTTTTTTGCTATGATTTTTTCTCCCTCGCGCGCGCGATTCTATTATATAAAAGAGGAATGTACCGGCCGCCGAACTGGATGATGTAATGCAGCACAATGGCAAAGAGGATGGACAAGGCTACGGCCACGGCCAGGGTGGTGATGCTGCGCGAGGGCAGGTAGTTGGTGATGTGGCTATAGACATACATGTGCATGACGTAAATCTCGAGCGTGTAGCGACCGAGGAACGAGAAGACGGCACAGAGCCACTTGACATGGCTGAACACCCAGACGAGGTACTTGATGACGCTCAGCGCCATGAATCCGAACGCGAAATACTGGATGGCGGGATAGAGTCGGGACGAAAGATAGGCCACGGCCAGACTGACCAAAAACACCCAGTGCGAACGGTAGATGTAGGTCGTGACGGGCAGTCGGTAGATGATGTAGATGCCTGTCAAAAAGATGGGTAAACGGAAACAGGCGCTCATCAGCGTGCCGTACATGTCTTTGATGCCCAAGTCCCAGAAACTCATCCCCATCATCACCGACATGAGAATGGCGACAAGCATCAGCAGACGGCTTCGCTGACAACGAGCCTGCTCGGTCGGGGCGCCTTCGAGGTAGTGGAAAATCACGGGGAAACAAAGGTAGAGATAGAAGAGCAGGTAAAGGAACCAAAGGCTGTAGAAGTAGTGACGGAAGTAGAATGCCATCTTGATGACGATGGTCGGCACTCTACGCCCTTCGCCGACATCGGCCATGAACTGTGCAGCATAACCAATGGCAAAGCCAATGAGAATCATCGGCAGCAGACGGACGATGCGTTTGTGGTAAAACACACGTGCACTCGGGTTTTTCTTCATGCTGTAATACAGCCCAAAGGCGCTGACGACCAGGAAGATGTCAACGCCCGACGACCCCATCTGGCGCAATTTCTCCCACCACAAGTTGCTGGAGCCTTCGGTCAGCAGGTCCATGAAAAAGATGTGGACGAAGAGCACCAGGCAAATGGCATAACCCATGATGGGCTGACGAAAGCGCGAGATGTCGTTGACGATGTTCACGGGGATTGTGGAATGTCAAAATGTTGTCAGTCGGAATGTCAGATGTCAGTCGAAGTTCACACGTTCTTTCTCGATGACAAGCGGACGACGGCGCACCTGAGTGAGGATGCTGCCGACATACTCGCCGACGATGCCGAGGAAGAACAGTTGGACGCTGCCGAAGAAGAACAGGCCGATGACCAGCGGGGCGATGCCGGCATCAAAGTTGTTCCAGTTGAACAGTTTGTAGATGAGATAGACAAACGCCACGAGCAGACTGATAAGTCCGCAGACAAAGCCGATGAACGAGGCCATGCGGAGCGGCACCTTCGAGTGGTTGACAAAGCCGAGCATCGCCATGTCGTACAGCGTGTAGAAGTTGTTATGCGTCTTTCCGGCCATGCGTCGCGGCTGGGTGTAGAACACCTCGCCGAGGTCGCCGCCGTACTCGGCCACGAGGCCGCGCATGTAGGGGTAGGGATCGTCGATCGAGCGTAACAACTGAACGAAACTCTGGTCATAAAGGCCGAAGCCGGTAAAGTTCTCCACCTGACGCGTCTCGCTGATGGCCTTGATGGTCTTGTAGAAAGCCGTGCGCAGACCGTAGATGATGGGATTTTCCTTGCTCTGGTTCTTCACGCCGATCACCACACGGCGACCTTGTTCCCACTGCTCGAGAAACTGCGGAATCAGTTCGGGCGGGTCTTGCAGGTCGGCCACCATGAGCATGGCAGCGTCGCCCGTTGCCTGGCAGAGTCCGTAGAAAGGCGAGCGGATGTGCCCGAAGTTCATCGCATTGACGATGATTTTCACGTTCTTGTCCTCGGCGGCAATGCGCTTGAGCACCTCGACCGTGCGGTCGGTGGAGGCGTTGTCGATGAAGATGTGCTCGTAAGTGTAGCGGTCGGCAAGTTGGTCGAACTGAGCACGGACTTGGCGATAGAGTTCTTCGACGTTCGGTTCCTCGTTATAGCAAGGGGTGACGATACTGATTTTCTTCATGGATTACAGTCTTTTTGGGTGTACGATAGACAAAAGTCTTCAGTGCAAAAAACGAAAATACGGCGGTGGGCACCGTGGCGAGGATGCCTGCCCAGTAGTCGTTCATGCCGGAGAGGATCAAGAGTTTCACAATGCCGGTGTTGACGAGATAGACCCCCACGTAGCAGAGCACGAAGCGGAAGATGAGGCGCGGGTCGCCGTTCTCGAAGACGATGTTGCCCGTCGTGATGAAATTGAAAAGGACGCCCAGCACGTTGCTCAGCAGCGTGGCGACGAAGTAGGGGAGCCCCAGAAAAATGGCCAGACAATAGACGCCTACGCCGAACGCTGTGTTCAGTCCGCCGACAAAGAGAAAGCGGATGAACTTGTTGGGGATGAGGCGCTGGAACGCCAGTATGCCTTTGCGGATAGGGTTCATGGGCGGTAGATGCATTGTTGCTGCAAGTCGTCAGGCATGAAGGGTGCCATCTTCTCGAGCGGTGCGGACGACATCTTGCCGGTCTCCTTGTCCATGAACGAGGCAGACTTGGGGAAGAGCGTCTGTTCTGGATGCATGTGAACCTCGCAGATGCAGGGACCGTCGCAGGCGAGGGTGCGGCGGATGGCCTCGTCGAGTGCCTTTCCGTTTTCGCTGATTCCGACATAGGGGATGCCGTAGGCGGCTGCAATCTTCTCGAGATTTGGGCAGACGACGCCGCTCGCAGGGTTTGAACCGGTGAAGTTGCCGTGGAAGAAGGATTTCTGCGTGGTCTTGATGGCGAGGTAACTCTCGTTTTCGAGGACAAACAGTTTGAGGGGCAGGCGGTAGGTGACCAGCGTCTGCAGTTCTTGCAGGTTCATCTGGATGGAGCCGTCGCCTGTGACGCAGACGGTGCGGCCCTGTTCATTGCTGACGCAGGCGCCGATGGCTGCCGGCAGGCCGTAGCCCATCGCTGCGCAGCCCTGGTTGGCAAAGACGCGCACGCCGCGGTTCACCTTCATGGCCTGATAGGTGCAGGTGTAGGCGGTGCCGTTGCCTGTGACGACGACGTCTCCGCTGTGGAGTTGGCGGAACAGTTGGTCAGCAAAGCGGTAGGAGTTGGTGTAGCCGGGGCAGTCGGGATTGTCGTCGAAGAGGGTGGGCAACTTTGCCTCTATCTCGCGTCCCCACTGGCGCCAGTGGACGAAGTCGGGTGTGGCGATGCGGGTGCTGAGGTCGAGCATCTTGTCGATGGCTTCGTCGAGCAGGGCGTGAATCTTCAGGTCGATGCTCAGGGTGGGCTTCGAGAGTTCGGCAGCATCGGCGTCAATCATGACCTTGTAGGCACGGGGCGCCAGCAGGTCGTAGGCGTAACTGACCTGACGTATGGACAGGCGGGTGCCCATGACGATGAGCAGGTCGCTGTTCTGCACCATGATGTTTCCGATGCGGTCGCCACAGATGCCGGGCTTGCCGTAGCAGAGCGGATGGTCGTGCCAGATGAGGTCGCTGCCGCTGATGGCCGTGACGACGGGGATGTTGAGCCGTTCGGCCAACTGGATGAAGGCCTCCTCGCGACGGGCCAGGCGCACGCCGTTGCCGACGTAGATGACGGGCGACTTGGCGGTTTCGATGCGCTGGAAAAGGTCGCGCAGTTGGCGGTCAATCAGTGTGTGGTCGTAGGGGTCGGCGAGTTCGTCGGGATTGAATTCGCGGAAGGTTGTCTCATCGACCATAGCGCCCTGTATATCGAGGGGCACGTCAATCCACACGGGGCCGGGACGTCCGCCGAGGGCAATGGCGATGGCCTTGTCGAGTTCGTATTTCACGTCGCGCACGTCGGTGATGGTGACGCAGTATTTCGTGATGCTCTGCACCATGCTCTTGATGTCGGCCTCCTGGTCGCCGAGTTGGCGCAGCGGCAGGTCGGGACAGGCAGCGATGGTGGTCGATTGCTTCACCTGACCTGAGATGTACAGACCGGGAATGCTGTCGAGCCACTGGCCCAGCACGCCAGTGATGGCATTCGTGCCGCCAGGCCCCGTCGTCACACAGGTGACGGCCAGACGTCCGCTGGCACGGTAGTAGCCTTCGCCTGCGATGGCCGAAGCCTGCTCGTGGTGGTTGCAGACGTAGGTGAGTCCCTCGGTGTGCCCGAGCGAGTCGTTCAGGTGCATGGCGCCTCCGCCTGTGACGAGAAAGCAGTGGCGGATGCCGTAGTGCTGAACGAGGTGCTGAAAGATGTAGTCGCTGACTTTGATCATAGCGTTATGGAGTGTTGTTGGATGTATCTTCTGGAAACGGCCTTCGCGGAGCCCTTTGTCTGCCGCACTTCCGAGAGGCCGAATTTCGTCCGCAGTCGAAAAAAATTTCGTCCGCAGTTGAAATTTATTTCGTCCGCAGATGAAATTTATTTCGACTGCGGTGCAGTTTCGGGTGGAGTGTAGGGTGCAGGCCCTGTGTGGGTGCTGCGGATGATGTCGGTGACGACCTGGGCAAACGTGCGTGTGGAGAGAGGTCCGACGAGAGAGCGGAGTTTTGTGCAGTCGGGGTTCAGCGAGACGACGTTGACAGGCTGGATGGCCCCGTAGTTGAGGACGCTCTGCGAGTGGGTGATGTGCTTGATTTCTTCGACAAAATCGCGCAGCGGACGGGTGTCGTCCGAGGCGATGTTGAAGATTTCCTGCCTGAAGGCTGGTGTGTCGAGTGCGTAGGTGCAGAGCCGCGAAATGTGACGGGCGGCATCGGCGGCGTTGAGGAAATTCCACTGCTGCGTGCAGGGCGAGAGGTCAATCGACTCATGGCGCAGCATTCGGTCGATGCACATCATGACGAGCGTCCACGGATGGTCGCCCACGCCGAAGAGGCTGAAGATGCGCAGGTGCAGGTAGCGGAGGGCAAGTTGCTGCGCAAGGGTTCTGCCCGAGTTCCAGGCGGCCAGTTTGGCTTTGCCGTAGGCCGAGAAGGGCTGGCACGGCGTGTCTTCGGTGATGACGCCCAGTTGTGTGCCGTATTCTGCCTGCGAACCCGAATCGACGAACAGCCTGCATCCCATCTGTACGGCGGCCTGCATGGCCGTCAGTGTGCAATGGATGTTCGCCTGCTGCACCGCCTCGACGTCGCGGCCGTCGTGTCCCGTTCCTGCCCATGCGAAATGGACGAACACGTCGGCCCGCCGGATTTTTCCTGGAAGGCGGCCATAGGCATCCATGTCGGCCTCGACCACTTGCAACTGCTCATGATCGCCGAGCATAGAAACCGCTTTCGGGCGACTGCGTACGACCGCAATCACCCGATTTCCCTCTCCCAGCAAGTGTCTGACGAGCCAGGAGCCTATGAAACTTGTTGCGCCTGTGATGACGTAGGTTTTCATGCAAATGATGTAAATTCCTCAATCTGTTCGCGGCACAGGTGGTAAACGTCCTCCTGCCGGTAGCGCCGGTACCAGTCGGCCGTCAGGCGACAACACTGTTCAATGTCGGTGCGCGGCTGCCAGCCGAGTCGGGTGCGGGCTTTGGTGATGTCGAGCATCAGCAGCGATGCCTCGTGCAGGTCGTTGGGATTCGACACGTCGCGCAGTTCACCTCGGCCGTAGTGCTTGACGATGAGCGACGCGACGTCCCACACAGGCGTCGTGCTATCGGCCAGCGGCCCGAAGTTCCAGCCTTCGCAATAGTCGGTAGGCGACTCCCACATCTTCGCCGCCAGCAGCAGGTAGCCGCTGAGAGGTTCGAGCACGTGCTGCCACGGACGAACCGAGCGCGGATTGCGGATGTCGATGGGCTGACCTGCCTCCAGGGCACGGATGCAGTCGGGCACGATGCGGTCTTTGGCCCAGTCGCCGCCGCCGACAACATTGCCGGCACGCACGCTGGCCAGGCTCACGTGGTGCTTCACACCGTAGTCGGCCGGATTGAAGAAACTGCGACGCCACGAACTGATGGCTATCTCGCAGGCTCCTTTCGACGAACTGTAGGGGTCGTAGCCGCCCATCGCGTCGGTTTCGACATAGCCTTCGGCCTGTTCCTTGTTTTCGTAGCATTTGTCGGTCGTCACCATCACGGCCACACGCACGCTGTCGCAGTGGCGGATGGCTTCCATCACGTTGATGGTGCCCATGACGTTGGTCGCGTAGGTCTCGACGGGGATGTCGTAACTGAGGCGGACCAGCGGCTGGGCGGCCAGATGGAACACGATTTCGGGACGGTAGGTGTCGAAGATGGCCTGCATCTGCTGACGGTCGCAAATGTCGGCACGCAGGTCGGCATAAATCTTCTGCCCTATGCCCGACAGCACGAAGTTGTCGCGGCTGGTGAGCGGTTCGAGGGCGACGCCGACGACCTGTGCCCCCATTTCGTGTAACCAGATGCTGAGCCAGGAACCTTTGAAACCGGTGTGGCCGGTGACGAGCACTCGCTTGCCTTTCAGGGTGTGGCGTACCAATGTGTCGTTTGCGTTCATGGAGTCGGTCGTGTGCGTTATTTCTGACAGAATTCTCTGATGGTCTGGACCATGTAGTCCAGTTTCTCGCGGGTCATGCCGGGATAGACGCCAATCCAGAACGTCTGGTTCATGACGATGTCGGTCGTTTCGAGCGAAACGGCGATGCGGTAGTCCTGGCCTTCGACACAGGTTGCGAAGGCGGGGTGCTTCGTCAGGTTGCCGGCGAAGAGGTTGCGCGTCTGTATCTTGTTTTCTTCGAGATGGCTGGTGAGGTCGTTGCGGGTGAAGCCTGCGTCGGCCTTGACGGTGATGAGGAAACCGAACCACGACGGGCGCGAGTTTTCCTGAGCCTCGGGCAGGATGAGTCCTGGTGTGCCTTCAAGACCACGGCGCAGCACGTCGAAGTTCTCACGGCGACGGCTGACGATGTCGTCCAGTTTGTCCAGTTGTGCACAACCAATGGCAGCCTGCATGTCGGTAGCCTTCAGGTTGAAGCCGAGATGGCTATAGACGTACTTGTGGTCGTAGCCCACGGGCAGTTGACCGAACTGTTTGCTGAAGCGGTAGCCGCAAGTGTTGTCCACGCCGCCCAGGCACCAGCACTCACGTCCCCAGTCACGGAAACTGTTGACGTACTTGTGCAGTTCGGCATTGTTGGTATAGACGGCACCGCCTTCGCCCATCGTCATGTGGTGGGGCGGATAGAACGAACTCGTACCGATGTCGCCGATGGTGCCCGTCTTCTTCCACTGTCCGTCGATGAAGTATTCGGAGCCAAGCGCATCGCAGTTGTCCTCGATGAGCCAGAGGTTGTGCTTCTTGCAGAAGTCGACGACGGCCTGCAGGTCGAAGGGGTTGCCGAGGGTGTGGGCCACCATGACGGCTTTGGTGCGGGGTGAGAACGCTGTCTCCAACTGGCTGACGTTGAGGTTGTAGTCGCGCAGCGTCACATCGACAAAGACGGGCACGGCGCCGTACTGCATGATCGGGGCAACGGTGGTGGGGAAGCCTGCTGCCACGGTGATGACTTCGTCGCCACGGCAGATGCGTCGTTCGCCCAGTTCCTGAGCCGTCAGGGTATAGAAGGCGAGCAGATTGGCCGACGAACCCGAATTGACGAGCGAGCAGAACTTCACGCCGAGCCATTCGGCAAAGCGGCGTTCGAAGCGTGTCGCCCAGGGGCCGGCCGTGAGCCAGAAGTCGAGCGACGCGTCAACGAGATTGACCATTTCCTCTGCATCGAAATAGCGTCCGCCATAGTTGACGCGTGTCTTTCCAGCCACGAACTCTTGCTTCTCTTCGTGAGCCACTTTGTAGTACTCACGGGTCAACTCCAGTATTTGTTTCTTGAGATCTTCCTTGTTGTTCATTCTAACTTTTAACTTTTATCTTGTAACTTTTTCACTTAAAAGTTCACCAGCATTTCCACGGCGCTCTGCCTTCTTTCCACATGGTGTTCAGCTCGGTGTTGTCGCGCATCATGTCCATGGGTTTCCAGAATCCACGGTGCTTGAAGGCGTGCATCTTGCCGTCGGCGGCCATGTGTTCGAGCGGTCCTTTCTCGAAGACGCAGGTGTCGTCGCCCTTGGGGATGTAGTCGAACACCTCGGGTTCGCAGACGAAGTAGCCGGCGTTGATCCAGTTGCCGTCGCCGTCGGGCTTTTCGAGGAACGACTTCACCATGTTGGTCTCGTGGTTGATCTGTACCGAGCCGAACTTGCCGGCAGGCTTATAGACCGTCATCGAGATGGTGGCGCCGCTGTCGATGTGTGCCTGGATGGTGTCGTTGATGTTGAGGTCGGTCACGCCGTCACCATAGGTGAGGCAGAAGCGCTCCTGGCCGATGTAGGGCTGGATGCGCTTCACGCGGCCGCCCGTCATGGTGTTCAAGCCCGTATCGACGAGTGTCACGCGCCAGTTTTCAGAGTGGTCGCTGTGGGTCTCGACGGTGCCGTCGGCCAGGTTGACCGTCATGTCGCTGTTGTGCGTGAAGTAGTTGACAAAATACTCCTTGATGACATATTGCTTGTATCCGCAGCAAATCACGAAGTCGTTGATGCCATAGTGGCTGTAAGTCTTCATGATGTGCCACAGAATCGGCTTGCCACCGATTTCAACCATGGGTTTTGGTATCAGATGAGTCGCTTCGCTGAGGCGCGAACCGAATCCACCTGCTAAGATTACGGCTTTCATGTCGGAAAAATAGGTTTTTTAGTCGTCTGATGTTGTCAAAAAATGTTGACGCGCGCACGCTGGCGCATAATCTTTGCAAAGATACTGAATTTTTCTTGAATGAGTAGAATATTTTGCGGAAAATCTTTGCAAACACGTTTTTTTAGGCATGGAAAAACGGGTAAAAAACGCACCGCAGTCGAAATTTATTTCGTCCACAGTGTGCCTATAGTCGCACCGCAGTGTAAATTTATTTCGACTGCGGTGCGTTTTTTGACGCATTTCAGCGAAGGGGTGTTTTGATTAAAATCAGTTGATTGTCAGGGTGTTGCGCAAAATTATTTGCATTCCTTCAGTTCCTGACGCAGGGATGAACGCGGAATGCCGAGCGCAATGGCCTGTTCGAAGTCGGCCAGTGCCTGACGGCGGTTGCCTTGCGACTTGTGCAGATAGGCGCGTGCAAGCCAGTAGTTGGTGTTGTCGGGTGCGAGTTGGATGGCACGGTCAAGGTCGATGATGGCGAGTTCGGGCTGATGGTTCTCGGCATACATGCCGCTGCGGATGCTGAGCAACTCGGCATCCGTCGCACCTTCGCCGATGAGTTGGCTGATGCGCTCGATGGCGTCGGACAGGTGGCCCGTCTGCTGCGAGAGCATGGCCAGGCCGAGACGTGCCATGCGGTTCTGGACATCACGTTCGAGGACCCGCTGGTAATCGACGCGTGCCTCGTCGTAATGGCGCGACTGGGCATAGCAGTAGGCGCGGTGGTTGCGGGCTTCGATGTGGTCGGGAGCCACGTCGAGAATGGTGGTCAGGTCGATGGTGGCCTTGCCGTATTGCCCCAGGCGCATGTACAGGTCGGCTCGCGAGGTGAGCAGCGGCACGGCCTCGGGTGCAAAACTCAGCGCCATCGTGTACGATTCGATGGCCTCAGTGGCCTTCTGCGTCTTCTGCGGATTTTGCCAGAAAATCCGCTCCTGAATCTTGCCCAGATTATTGAAAACGAGGGCGTTGCGATAGTCGCTCGGCGATGCCTTCAAGGCTTTTCGGAACAGCACCTCGGCCTCGGGCAGGCTGTCGTGGCTGGCGGCCGAGAGTGCAGCCTCGACAAACTGCTCGTAGGTCTGCGCCATAGCCGTGGCGAGACCCATGAAAATAAACAGGAAAGACAGGAGAATGTTTCTCATTTCGTTAGCCTTGTCGGTAGCGGTCTTCGTCTTTGTCGCCGAGCATCGAGAGATACGACGCATAGCGACTCTCCGCGATGTCGTGGCGCTCGACGGCCTCGCGCACGGCACAGCCAGGTTCGTGGGTGTGCGTACAGTTGTTGAAACGGCACTGCGCCGCGGTTTTGAAGATTTCCTTGAAGTAGTGGCCCACCTCTTCGCGTTCCATGTCGAAGGTGCCGAAACCCTTGATGCCCGGGGTGTCGATGATATAGCCGCCGTCGCCCGTGGGAAACATCTCGGAGAACGTCGTCGTGTGGCGGCCCGTGTTGTACATGTCCGAAACCTCGGCAGTACGCAGGTTGAGATGAGGGAAAAGGCGGTTGATAAGTGTCGATTTGCCCACGCCGCTGTTGCCGCTGAGCAGGGTGATGCGGTCGGTCAGCAAGGTGCGCAGTTCGTCGATGCCCTCGCCCGTCTCTGCACTGACGCAACGGCAGGAGTAGCCCACGGTCTCGTACAGTGTACACATCGCAGAAAGCAAATCCCTGTCGTCCTCGTCGGTCAGCAAGTCTGTCTTGTTGAACACGAGGGTGACAGGGATTCGGTAGGCTTCGGCCGATGCCAGAAAACGGTCGATGAAGGTGGTGCTGGTCTCCGGTTGACGCAGGGTTACGATGAGGAAGCACTGGTCCACATTCGCAGCTAGGATGTGCGACTGCTTCGACAGGTTGGTAGCCCGACGGATGACGTAGTTTTTGCGGTCGTCGATGTCGGTGATGAGTGCCTCGCTCTCGACGGCATGGAAAGTTACGCCGTCGCCGATGGCAACTGGGTTGGTCGAACGGATGCCACGCAGACGAAAGTTGCCTTTCGCCCGCGCTTCCCATGTCGTGCCGTCGTCGGCCAGCACGGTGTACCAACTGCCTGTGTTGCGAATGACGAGTCCGTGCACGCGCCTTAAACCGTCATGATTTCCTTGTTCTTGGCTTCGAGCATGGCGTCCAGTTTCTTGATGTACTTGTCGTGCAACTTCTGGACTTTGTCTTCGGCGTCCTTCTCCAGGTCTTCGGGCACACCGTTTTTCACGCTCTTCTTCAGTTGCTCGATGGCGTCGCGGCGTGCGTTGCGAACGGAGATTTTGGCGGTTTCGCACTCCTTGTTACACTGCTTCGTGAGGTCGCGGCGGCGCTCTTCGGTCAGTGCCGGGATGCCCAGGCGGATGACCTCGCCATTGTTTTCGGGCATGATGCCTACGCTGGAGTCGATGATGGCCTTTTCGATGACGCGGAACATCGACTTGTCCCAGGGCTTGATGGTGATGCTGCGGGCGTCGGGTGTGGCGAGGCTGGCGACGTTCGACAGCGGAACCATCTGTCCGTAACTGTCCACGCGGATGGCGTCGAGGATGTGGACGTTGGCCTTGCCGGCACGGATGCGTGACAGGCTCTCTTCGAGGTGCATGGCAGCCATCTCCATGGCTTCTTCGGCCTCTTCCAGATACTTTTTAACTTCTTCCATGATATTGATATGATATGTGAATTGTTTATTTCAGGATAGAACAGCCTTCGCAGGGCTTCAACTGCTTGAAGAAGTCGTTGCCCTTGTCGTCCACGAGGATGAAGGCGGGGAAGTCTTCGACCTGAATCTTCCAGATGGCTTCCATGCCGAGTTCGGGATATTCGACACATTCGATCGACTTGATGTTGTTCTGTGCCAGGATGGCGGCAGGTCCGCCGATGGAGCCGAGGTAGAAGCCGCCGTGTTTCTTGCAGGCGTCCGTCACCTGCTGCGTGCGGTTGCCCTTGGCGAGCATGATCATCGAACCGCCGTGGTCTTGGAACTCGTCAACGTAGGGGTCCATGCGGTTGGCCGTCGTCGGGCCCATTGAGCCGCAAGCCATGCCCTGAGGCGTCTTGGCGGGACCTGCATAGTAGATGGGGTGGTTCTTCATGTATTCCGGCATGGGTTCTCCGGCGTCGAGGCGTGCCTTGATCTTGGCGTGAGCGATGTCGCGGCCGACGATGATGGTGCCGTTGAGCGACAGACGTGTGGCGACGGGGTACTGGCTCAGTTGTTTGCACACTTCGCTCATGGGGCGGTTGAGGTCCACACGGACGACGTCGCCTTCGCCTGCACGACGCAGTTCTTCGGGGATGAGTTCGCCGGGATTGTCGTCCATGCGTTCAATCCAGATGCCGTCCTTGTTGATTTTTGCCTTGATGTTGCGGTCGGCCGAGCACGAAACGCCGAGGCCGATGGGGCACGATGCGCCGTGGCGGGGCAGGCGGACGACGCGGATGTCGTGTGCCATGTATTTTCCGCCGAACTGGGCGCCGAGTCCGATTTTGTAGGCTTCCTTCAGCAGTTCTTCTTCGAGTGCGACGTCGCGGAAGGCACGTCCTGTCTCGTCGCCGGTCGTAGGCAGCGAGTCGTAGAAGTGGGTCGAGGCGAGTTTCACGGTGAGGAGGTTTTTCTCAGCACTCGTTCCGCCGATGACGAAGGCGATGTGGTAGGGCGGGCAGGCAGCCGTGCCGAGGCTCTTCATCTTCTCGACCAGGAAGGGCACCAGTGTGCCGGGGTTCTGGATGCGGGCCTTTGTTTCCTGGTAGAGGTAGGTCTTGTTGGCCGAGCCGCCGCCTTTGGTGACCATGAGGAAGCGGTACTCCATGCCTTCGGTGGCTTCGATGTCGATCTGGGCCGGCAGGTTGCACTTGGTGTTCACCTCGTTATACATGTCGAGCGGCGCATTCTGGGAGTAACGCAGATTGTCCTCGGTGTAGGTGTCATAGACGCCGCGCGAGAGGTATTCCTCGTCGCAGAATCCGGTCCACACCTGTTGTCCTTTTTCGCCGTGGATGATGGCTGTGCCGGTGTCCTGGCAGAGGGGCAGTTGGCCTTTGGCCGAAACTTCGGCGTTGCGCAGGAAGGTCAGAGCAACATACTTGTCGTTGTCGCTGGCCTCGGGGTCGCGCAGGATTTTAGCCACCTGCTCGTTGTGGGCACGGCGCAGGAAGAAACTGACGTTGTGGAAGGCTGCCTGCGAGACGAGTCGCAGCGCCTCGGGTTCTACTTTCAGGATGGGTTTCCCTTCGAAATCGCCCACGCTCACGTACTGGTCGGTCAACTTCACGTATTCGGTGTCGTCCTTGCCCAGTTGGAACATCGGGGCATACTTGAAATCAGGTGCTTTAGCCATAGAATTAAAAATTTTAGAATATGTTGCGCAAAGTTAGTGCAAGTTGACAAAAAAACCAAAAAAGTACGTCAAAAAACGCACCGCAGTCGAAATAAATTTCGTCCACAGTGCGCCTATAGTCGCACCGCAGTCGAAATAAATTTGCACCGCAGTGCAATTTTTGCCGTTTTTCAGCACCCCTTCCATCGCCCCATTCATCGGCCTTCGCAGCGATGTTCCATGATTGAACCAACTGCATACTTTCTGCATTTTCAAAGTTTTTTGTTAAAAAATTGTGTAGGTTGCGAGAAAAACCGTATCTTTGTCCCGTTAAATTGCACGAATGTGCGCTTGTTCATAACATGGCAGTCTTGCTATCACATGACACCTGACTACGATAAACGCATTCTAACCCTGCTCGGCGCGATGAAGCCCATCACGCTCGACGAGATGTCGTCGATACGTCTCATGAACCGCATCGACACCAAGTTCGTAGCGTCGAAACGGCAACTCGTCGAGATGCTCCGACTGGTGCGTGAGAAGTACTATGTCCAGGAAGTCAACGGCGACCGTGTCAGTCCCTACCGCACCACCTATTTCGATACGGACAACTATGCACAGTACATGCAGCATCACAACCGCCATGCTTCGCGCACCAAGGTTCGTGTGCGCACCTACCTGTCGTCGGGCGACCTGACGTTCCTCGAGGTGAAGAAGAAGAACAACCACATGCGCACCAAGAAGAAACGCATCGAGGTGCCCAGCCTCGAGGCTGCCCAGCAGGTCGAAGGCACCGTCGAACTGGTGCGCGAACGCACAGGACTCGACTTCCTCAAGATGCACCCCATCGTGCAAAACCACTTCGAGCGCATCACCCTCGTCAACATGGGCAAGACCGAGCGCCTGACCATCGACTTCAACGTGCGTTTCCACAACTACGAGACCTCGCTCGACCGCGACACAGGCAACATCGTCATCATCGAACTCAAGCGCGACGGCAATGTCTATTCGCCCATCCTGTCCATCCTGCGCGACCTGCACATCCACCCCACGGGCTTCTCGAAATGTTGCATTGGCATGGCCATGACCGACCCTGGGCTCAAGCAGAACAACTTCAAGGAAAAACTGCGGCTGCTCCGCAAAATCAACGCCGACGACACCTACCGCATCCGCTACGAAGAGGACATCTGCTAACTAAGTTAAAAGT
>R23__coassemble_487_pt1 | contig 26152 bp, 14 predicted proteins | sample R23__metabat2_high_PE_006 | metagenome-assembled genome bin R23
GAATAGTAGGATATATAGGTAAAAGGAATGCATATCCCGTACTGATCAAGGGACTGAAACGTCTGGAATACCGTGGCTACGACAGTGCTGGCGTGGCCCTCATCACAGAGACAAAAGGACTGGAAGTCTATAAAACGAAAGGTAAGGTTGCCGACCTTGAAGAATATGTCAAGGACAAAGACGTGAGCGGCACCATCGGCATTGCCCACACACGCTGGGCCACCCATGGCGAACCAAACGCCACGAACGCTCACCCCCACATCTCCTGCTCAGGCAACCTGGCACTGATTCACAACGGCATCATCGAAAACTACATCGTCCTGAAGGAAGCCCTTCAACGTCATGGCGTGCAGTTCAAGAGCAGTACTGACACAGAGGTGCTGGTACAACTCATCGACTATATTCAGCAGCATGTGGGCACCGACCTGCTCACTGCCGTGCGTCTGGCCCTGCGTCAGGTCATCGGTGCGTATGCCATTGCCATTCTCGACCGCAACGAGCCTAATCAGATTATTGCGGCACGAAAGAGCAGTCCGCTGGTAGTAGGCATCGGCGAGGATGAGTTCTTCCTCGGTTCTGACGCTTCGCCTATCATCGAATATACGGACAAGGTGGTCTATCTCGACGACAACGACATCGCCGTACTGCGTCGGGGTGCCAAGGAGGCAGAGTTCATCAACTTTGACAACGAAAAGATTGACCATGAGGTCAAGACCGTTGACCTGAACCTCGGACAAATCGAGAAAGGCGGCTATCCTCACTTCATGCTCAAGGAAATCTTTGAGCAGCCGCAGTCGCTTCAGGACTGTATGCGTGGCCGTGTGAATGTCGATGCTAACAACGTGGTTCTGTCGGCTGTGATTGACTACCGCAAGGAACTCATCAACGCACGCCGTTTCATCATCGTGGCCTGTGGTACGAGTTGGCATGCCAGCCTCATCGGCAAACAACTGCTGGAGAATATCTGCCAGATTCCCGTCGAGGTGGAATATGCCTCCGAATTCCGCTACAGCAACCCTGTGATTGACTCCCGCGACGTAGTCATCGCCATTAGCCAGTCGGGTGAGACAGCTGATACACTGGCTGCGATTCAGTTAGCAAAGGAACGTGGCGCCTTCATCTTCGGTATCTGTAACGCCATCGGTTCGAGCATTCCCCGTGCCACGAACACAGGTTGCTACATCCACGTAGGTCCTGAAATCGGCGTGGCATCGACCAAAGCCTTCACAGGTCAGGTCACCGTGCTGACCATGTTGGCACTGGCCCTGGGCAAGGCGCGTGGTACGGTGAAGAATGAGGACTATGTCGCTCTGGTGCAGGAACTGGACAGCATTCCCGAGAAGATGAAGAAGGTGCTCGAGCAGAACGACCGCATCCGCGACATTTCCCGAGTGTTCACCTATGCTCACAACTTCCTGTATCTGGGTCGTGGCTATAACTACCCCGTAGCACTCGAAGGTGCGCTCAAACTCAAGGAGATTAGTTATATCCACGCCGAGGGTTATCCTGCTGCCGAGATGAAACACGGCCCCATCGCACTGATTGATGCTGAGATGCCTGTGGTCATCGTAGCAACGCAGAATCCCTTGTACGACAAGTTGATGAGTAATATTCAGGAAATCAAGGCGCGTGGCGGACGTGTCATTGCTATCGTCAGCGAAGGCGACGAGAAGGTAAGGGCTTTGGCCGACGAATATGTCGAACTGCCCCACACCATCGAGTGTCTCGAACCGCTGCTCTCGACCATACCGCTCCAACTGCTCGCCTATCACATCGCTGTCCAAAAAGGCAAGGATGTGGACCAGCCTCGCAACCTGGCCAAATCAGTAACAGTAGAATAATAATACGATTCATAAGATTATCTAAAAAAACAATATCCTCATGGAACCCCTCAAACATGAATGTGGCATTGCCGTGATTCGACTGCGTAAACCCCTGGAATACTATCAGGAGAAGTACGGGACGTGGCAGTACGGCCTGAACAAACTCTACCTGATGATGGAAAAACAGCACAACCGCGGCCAGGAAGGCGCCGGCATCAGTTGTGTCAAACTGCAAGCCGATGCTGGCGAAGAATATATGTTCCGCGAAAAAGCACTGGGTTCGGGTGCTATCTCCGAAATCTTTGCCACAGTTCAGGCCTCGTTCAAGGAACGGGGAACTGTGAAGCAAATTTCCGACGTGTCGTTTGCCAAGAAGAATCTGCCGTTTGCCGGCGAACTCTACATGGGCCACCTGCGCTACTCGACCACAGGCAAGAGCGGACTGACCTACGTTCATCCGTTCCTCCGCCGTAACAACTGGAGGGCAAAGAACTTGTGCCTCTGCGGCAATTTCAACATGACCAACGTGAACGAGGTATTCTCCGACATTACCGACAAAGGCCACCATCCTCGCATCTACAGCGACACATACATCATGTTGGAGCAGATGGGACACAGGCTGGACCGTGAGTCTGAGCGCCTGTTTGTCGAGGCCAAGGAGAAGGGTTTGACAGGCAGCAACATCACCGCCTATATCGAAGACAACATTCAGATGGAGAACGTCCTGCAGACCACATTGCCCTGCTGGGACGGCGGCTATGTCGTGTGTGGGCAGACAGGCAGCGGAGAGACATTTGTCATGCGTGACCCCAATGGCATCCGTCCTGCGTTCTACTACTACGACGACGAAATTCTGGTCGTAGCCTCTGAGCGTCCTGTCATCCAGACAGCCTTGGGATTGGAGACAGAACAAGTTCATGAACTGGAAGCCGGTCAGGCCGTCATCTCGTCGAAACGGGGCGATGTGCGTTTCTCGCAGATTCTGCCCAAAGGCGACAACCGCGCCTGTGTCTTCGAGCGCATCTACTTCAGCCGAGGCAGCGACAGCAGCATCTACAACGAACGCAAGGCGCTGGGCTATCAGTTGCGCCAGCCGATTCTCCGTGCCATCAACAACGACATTGAGCACACCGTCTTCTCGTTCATTCCCAACACAGCCGAAGTGGCTTTCTACGGTATGTTGCAGAGTTTCGAAGACTATCTGAACGAACTGAAAGTCGAAGCCATTCAGCAACTGGATCAGAAACCGACGCATGACGAGCTGAACCGCATTCTTTCGACCCGTATTCGTGCCGAGAAGGTGGCGTGGAAGGATATTAAACTGCGTACGTTCATCACCGAAAGCAAGTCGCGCAACGATCTCGCAGCCCACGTTTACGACATCACCTATAATTCCATTCAGCCAGGGGTTGACAACCTTGTCATCATCGACGACAGCATCGTCCGTGGCACCACCCTGCGTGAAAGCATCATCCGCATTCTCGACCGTCTGCATCCCAAGAAGATTGTGATTGTGTCCTCATCGCCACAGGTACGCTACCCCGACTACTATGGCATCGACATGGCATCGATGTCAGAGTTCATCGCCTTTCGTGCCGCTGTGAAATTGCTCTACATCTCACAGCAGGAAAGCATCCTGACCGATGTCTATAACCGCTGCAAGGCCCAGATAGTCCATTATAACAAGTTGATGGAAACATCGCCGAAAGCAGCCGGCGAGTATGCGGCCGAAATGGAAAACTATGTGAAAGACATCTACCGTCCCTTCACCCCCGAGCAAATTTCCAACCAGATGGTTCGTATGCTCCGTGCACGAGGTATCCAAAGCGAGGTCGAGTTGGTGTTCCAAAGCATGGAAGGACTCCACGAAGCCTGTCCGCAGACCCCTGGCGACTGGTACTTCTCAGGCGACTACCCCACTCCCGGTGGCACACGTCTGGTCAATCAGGCCTACATCGACTGGTACGAAGAACAGCAAAATAAATAATATAACGACATCAACTTCCCTACGAATCGATAACTTTCCAAAAGTATAAAAGAATTATGCGTAAAGTAACCCTCCTTCTCAACAACGGCACAAAGTTCCACGGTGAATCGTTCGGCTATGAGCGTCCTGTGGCAGGCGAAGTGGTGTTCAACACGGCCATGACCGGCTATCCCGAGTCGCTCACCGACCCCTCATACGCTGGTCAGCTCATGGTGCTCACCTACCCCCTTGTAGGCAACTACGGCGTGCCACCCTTCACCTTCAACGAGCAGCATCTCACCGACTTTATGGAGAGTGAGCGCATCCATGCCTCGGCCATCATCGTTACAGACTACAGCAAGGAATACAGCCACTGGAACGCTGTCGAAAGCCTCGGCGACTGGCTCATCCGCGAACAGGTACCTGGCATCACAGGCATCGACACTCGTGAACTGACGAAGGTGCTGCGTGAACATGGTGTGATGATGGGAAAAATCATCTTCGACGACGAACCAGACAAGATTCCTACGGCTCAGTACGAAGGTGTGAACTTCGTCGAGCAAGTTTCCTGCAAAGACATCATCCGCTACAACGAAGGAGCCCCCAAAAAGGTATTGCTCGTCGATTGCGGCGTCAAGCAGAACATCATCCGCTATCTGATTCAACGCGACGTCGAGGTAATCCGTGTTCCTTGGAACTACGATTTCACCGACATGGAGTACGACGGCCTTTTCCTCGCCAACGGACCAGGCAACCCCGACACCGCTGCCGAGACGGTTGCCAACATCAAGCGAGCCATGGAGAAGCATCCTGACCGTCCGATATTTGGTATCTGCATGGGCAATCAGTTGCTGGCCAAGGCAGGCGGAGCCTCTATCTACAAATTGAAATACGGCCACCGCAGCCACAACCAGCCCGTTCGTCAGGTAGGCACCAACCGTTGCTTCATCACGAGTCAGAACCACGGTTATGCCGTTGACAACGAAAGCCTCGGCAAGGACTGGGAGCCGCTGTTCATCAACATGAACGACGGTTCGAACGAAGGCATCCGCCACAAGTTCCACCCCTGGTTCTCCGCACAGTTCCATCCCGAAGCCGCCTCTGGTCCTGTCGACACAGGCTTCCTCTTCGACGACTTCGTAGCCCTGCTCTAATCACTCAACACTCAATCGTAAATTGTAAATCGGTAAATCAGTAAATCCTCATGATTGACAAGAATATCAAGAAAGTCCTGCTGCTGGGCAGTGGTGCACTAAAAATCGGCGAGGCTGGCGAGTTCGACTATAGTGGTTCGCAGGCCCTCAAAGCCATGCGTGAAGAAGGTATCAAGACCGTCCTCATCAACCCCAACATCGCCACCGTGCAGACCTCCGAAGGTGTGGCCGACCAGATCTACTTCCTGCCCGTCACACCCTACTTCGTCGAACGTGTCATCGAGAAAGAGCGTCCACAAGGCATCCTGCTCGCATTCGGCGGACAGACCGCACTCAACTGCGGCGTCGAACTCTACAAGACAGGCGTCTTGGAGAAGTACGGCGTTCAGGTGCTGGGCACACCCGTCCAAGCCATCATCAACACCGAAGACCGTGAACTCTTTGTCGAGCGTCTGAACGAAATCGACGTCAAGACCATCAGCAGCGAAGCCTGCGACACCATCGAGGCAGCCCGTGCCGCTGCCGCCAAACTCGGCTACCCCGTCATCCTGCGTTCTGCCTATGCGCTGGGCGGACTGGGCAGCGGTTTCTGCGACAACGAGGACGAACTCAACCGTCTGGCCGAAAAGTCCTTCGCCTTCTCACCCCAGGTACTTGTCGAAAAGTCGCTCAAGGGCTGGAAGGAGATTGAATACGAAGTGATGCGCGACCGCTACGACAACTGCATCACCGTCTGCAACATGGAGAATTTCGACCCGCTCGGCATCCATACCGGCGAGAGCATCGTGATAGCCCCGACGCAGACGCTCACCAACCACGAAGTGCAGAAACTCCGTGCCCTCGCCATCAAGATTATCCGCCACATCGGCATCGTCGGCGAGTGCAACGTCCAGTTCGCCTTCGACACCCAGAGCGAGGACTACCGTGTCATCGAAATCAACGCACGTCTCTCCCGCAGTTCGGCCCTTGCCTCCAAGGCCACAGGTTACCCCCTTGCCTTTGTCGCCGCCAAACTCGGTCTTGGCTACGGCCTTTTCGAGTTGAAGAACTCCGTAACCAAGACCACCTGCGCTTTCTTCGAACCCGCCATCGACTATGTCGTCTGCAAGATACCCCGCTGGGACCTCGGCAAGTTCCATGGCGTCGACCGTGAAATCGGCAGCAGCATGAAGTCCGTCGGCGAAGTCATGGCCATCGGCCGCACCTTCGAGGAAGCCATCCAGAAAGGTCTGCGCATGATTGGTCAGGGCCTCCACGGTTTTGTGGCCAACAAAGAACTCAACATCGACGATATCGACGCCCGACTCAAGGCGCCGACCGACAAGCGCATGCTCATCATCGAACGAGCCCTCGCGCTGGGATATACCGTCGACCAGATTTACGACCTCACGAAGATAGACCGCTGGTTCCTGCTCAAACTTCAGAACATCCGCCAAACCTACGAGACCCTTAAGCAGATCGGTTCGCTCGACAATATCGACAAGGACCTTATGCGCCTTGCCAAAGTTCAGGGCTTCACCGACTTCCAGATAGCTCGTGCCATCGGTCTCGAGGCCCAACTCGGCAACACCGAGCAAGCCCTGCGCCAAGTGCGTGACTACCGCAAGCAGATGGGCATCGTCCCGTATGTCAAGCAAATCGACACCCTTGCGGCCGAATATCCAGCCCAGACCAACTACCTCTATCTCACCTATGCAGGCTGCGCCCACGACATCGACTTCACGCAGCACCAGCAACACCAGAGCGCCTTCTCCGTCATCAACGACTGGGCAGCCATCAACAAGAAGTCCGTCATCGTTCTCGGTTCGGGCGCCTACCGCATCGGTTCCAGCGTCGAGTTCGACTGGTGCGGCGTTCAGGCCCTCAACACCATCCGTCAGCAGGGCTACCGCTCCGTGATGATCAACTACAACCCCGAGACCGTCTCGACCGACTACGACATGTGCGACCGCCTCTACTTCGACGAACTCACCTTCGAACGTGTCATGGACATCGTCGAACTCGAGCAGCCCTACGGCGTCATCGTCTCGACGGGAGGACAGATACCCAACAACCTCGCCATGCGGCTCGACCAGGAGCAAGTGCCCATCCTCGGCACCACCGCCCAGAGCATCGACAATGCCGAAGACCGCGACAAGTTCTCGCAACTCTGCGACCGCATCGGCGTCGATCAGCCCGCCTGGGCAGCCCTCACGTCGCTCGACGACATCCACCGCTTCATCGACAAGGTTGGTTTCCCCGTCCTCGTACGTCCCTCCTACGTCCTCAGCGGCGCAGCCATGAACGTATGCTCCAACGAGGAAGAACTCGAACGCTTCCTCCAACTCGCCGCCAACGTGTCCAAGCAGCACCCCGTCGTCGTCTCCAAGTTCCACGAGAACAACAAGGAAATCGAGATGGACGCCGTCGCCAGCAATGGCGAAATCATCGCCTACGCCATCAGCGAACACATCGAGTACGCAGGCGTTCATTCGGGCGATGCCACCATGCAGTTCCCGCCCCAGAAAATCTATGTCGAGACCGTTCGTCAGATTAAGAAAGTATCGCGCAAGATAGCCAAGGAACTCAACATCAGCGGACCGTTCAACATCCAGTTCCTTGCCGAGCAGAACCACCTGCGCGTCATCGAGTGCAACCTCCGCTCGTCGCGCTCCTTCCCCTTCGTCAGCAAGGTACTCAAACTCAACCTCATCGAACTCGCCACGAAGATCATGCTCGGACTGCCCGTCGAACATCCCGCCGAAAACCTCTTCGACCTCGACTATGTCGGCATCAAGGCATCCCAGTTCTCCTTCAACCGTCTGCAGAAGGCCGACCCCGTCCTCGGCGTCGATATGTCCTCGACGGGCGAAGTAGGCTGTCTGGGCGACGACACCCGTTCCGCCCTGCTTCTCTCCATGCTCAGCGTCGGCCATCGCATCCCCAAGCGCACCGTCCTGCTCTCCACGGGAACCGCCAAGCAGAAAGCCGAGATGCTCGATGCCGCCCACATGCTTGTGGACCACGGCTACGAGATCTACGCCACAGGCGGCACGGCCAAGTACCTCACCGACAACGGCATCCCCAACACCCGAGTGCTCTGGCCCTCCGAGACCGAAGGAGCAGACGCCCCCGCCGACATGCCCGCAGCTCTCGACCTCTTGCATCAGCACAAGATCGACATGGTGGTGAACATCCCCAAGAACCTCACCACCCACGAGTTGACCAACGGCTACAAGATACGTCGCGCCGCCATCGACCTCAACATCCCGCTCATCACCAATTCCCGTCTTGCCTCGGCCTTCATCGATGCCTTCTGCAACCTCAGCCTCGATGACATTCCCATCAAGTCGTGGAGCGAATATTAAGACAGGCACACCCATATCCATCCGTCAGGCGTCAGGACCATCCCGGCGCCTGACGTTTTTTATTGAGGGAAAAGAACAAGTGACTTACGTTTGATTTTGTACCGCAGTACGCTTAATTGTGTACTGCGGTACAAGTCTGCGCCGACTGCGGACGAAAAACATGTCGTCTGCGGACGGCTGATCATAGGTTTGAAAGGGAAGAGTAAAAGCTTGTAACTGATGTCGTGTCAGAAAGGGTTTGTCAGCGCGTGGCGCCGTTCTGAATCCAGTCGTGCAGGAGGTTGAGGAGGTGGCTGTCCTTGTCGGGGCTGAGCATGTCGGTGTGGGGCTGTCCCCATGTGGCGGTGAGGTCGGTGGTGAGGACTTGGTAGAGGAGGCTGCTGCGTGAGTTGCCGGGCTGGACAAGGACTTGGTCGGGCTGGCGCCGTGAGGGTACGCCGACGAGGGCGTCGTAACTGCGTCCGTCGGTGAGGTAGAGTCCGCGGGCGGCATGGTCGCTACCTCCGTGGCAACTGGTGCAGCGGAGGTCGAAGAGTTGGGTCTGGAGGGCTCGGAACATGGCGACGTCGGCAGTCCCGGCATCGAAGGGGATGGTGCCGCTGCGGGTGAGGTCGGCCGAGGTGAGACGTGCATAGGTGGCAACCCGCTGATGGAGGGTATTGAGGACGCAGAGTTCGACGGTGGTGACGTCGGCGGGTATGCCGCCGAGGGTGACGTCGAGGGTTCCGTCGGCGTCGGGTCGTAGGAGTCGGACGACGCTGGCATAGTCGCTGGCATCGGCAAAGCCGGCAAGGGCGAGGTCGTAGCCACGCGGCCAGGTGTCGGTGCCACGGACGGTGGCGGTGAGGCGGACGGTGCGTCCGTCGGCGACGTAGGTGTGGGTCTCGTCGATACGTCCGTCGTCACAGGAGGCGAGGAGGAGGATGGCAATGAGTGGGAGAATGGTTTTAACAAAATGCATAGCGACGATGGAATGGAAAAATTTTTGACTGAAAGAAATTGGGAGAAATTATTTTTTAAAGATTATTGGCCGACTGCGTCGGGAAATCTTACAAATCTTATCAAATCTTACAAATCTTTTATTTAAAGACAAAGGAAGTTATTTATGAAACGACAACTGGGACAACTGATGACAACTTTTTGACTGCGAAAAATGGTGTTGTTCTCGGTTGTCTTTGTTGTCTTCACTAAACATTAAACACTCTTCTTCTTCAGAACGTGTATTGCAGGAGGACTTTGGCGGTGTGCATGGGCTGTCCGAGGTCGTCGTTGTCGCGGTCGAGTTGGGTGGCATGACCGGTGCGTCCGATGTACTGGTACATGGCCTGCAACTTGAGGTTGGTGTGGGGGAAGAAATAGTTGACGCCGACGGCGGGCATGTTGAGCAGTCCGTCCTTGCCCGTGCTGTTGCGGTCCATGAAGTCGTAGCGGGCAGCGAGTTGGAGTTGGTTAGTCACGAAATAACCGGCCTGGGCGTAGGCTCCCCAGTAGTTGAAGGTGTCGTCGATTTTCTGACGCTTCGTAAATCCGACGTGCATGTAGTAGGCTTCGGCGCCGACGTACCAGCGGTCTTTGAGCATGGAGAATTCAAAGCCGGCGCGGAAGTCGTTGGTGCTTTCGCTCTCGCTCTCAACGTTTTCAGAGACACTGAGGCCGAAGAGCATTCTGTCTTCGTGCAAACGGTTGGGATTGCCTTGTGTTGATGGCATCACGCCCTTCGGCATCCACGTCAGGCGTGCGCTGTAGAGGAGTGAAGGAATGTGCCAGTCGTCGCTGAAGGTTTTCGTGGCTGTGTTGACGGAGGCGCCGGTGCCATTGAAGATGCCGACTTCGTAGCCGAATTTCTTGGCCAGCAAACCGTGAATCTCTACGCCGAGGTCGAATCCTGTGCCGATGGCAGGGGTGACGGCGTTGAGGGTGTGGGGCATGATGGTGGTGGCTGTGAGCGACGTGGGCACCTGGGGCAGGAGCGTCTCGCCGAGCGTGGTGAGATAGGCGTGGGTGAAGGGTGTCTTGAACTTACCGACCTTGATGGCAAACTGCTCCTTGAGTTTGACGTCGAACCATGCCTGCTGCAGGAGGTTGCCACCCGAGGCTGCGGCGTTCATCGTGAGGTTGAAAGTGACACGGCCAAAAGCCTTTCCCGTGAATCCGAGCACGGCGTAGGGGATGGCAAAACCTGTGTTAGCGACGTTGTCCTGGTTGTAGGCTTTGTCCAGACCTTCGTCGTCGTAGTAGTTGAAGTTGGCCGTTGTCTGGATGAGTGCGTAGGGCTTGAAGACGAAGTCGCCCTTCTTGCTGGTGATGGTGAAGCCTTTGGTGCCATCGACTGAGACGATGCCGTTCTCCGTGGCTTCTTCTTCCTGCTGTGCAGCGGCTGCCAGCGGGAGCATGGCCGTGAAGGCCAGAATGATGTATTTTTTCATTGGGAATGGATTGTTTTTGAATTGAACATTATAATGACCAGAGGAACTGGATGAGTGCGTCGCGGTCGGCTTTTGGCATCTGCTTGAAGAGGTTCTTCGAAGCCTCGCCTTCGCCGCCGTGCCACATGATGGCCTCGGTGAAGTTGCGGGCACGGCCGTCGTGCAGGAAGTACGTGTGTCCGTTGACCTTGTTCTGAAGCCCTATGCCCCAGAGCGGTGTGGTGCGCCACTCATTGCCGCGAGCAAGTCCGCTGACGTAGTTGTCGTTCAGGCCGACGCCCATGATTTCGCTGCCCATGTCGTGGAGCAGATAGTCGCTGTAAGGATGGACGGTCTGACTGCCCAGCCAGGGTATTTCCGTGCCGTTCAGCAGCGTGGCACCACGCGGACGGGTGTGCAGTGTCGTGACATGGCAGAGGTGGCACTTGGCCTGATAGAACATTTCCTCGCCGCGCTTCACCTGCGGGTCGTTGACATTGCGACGTGCCGGCACGCTCAGTGTGTGCAGATAGAGGTCAACATCTTCCATGTCCTCCGTCGAAACGTCAAGTTGGTCGTACGACAATCCCATCATCGAACCCTGATTGATCTGGCGTTGTCCTTCGCAAATTTCCTCTGGGTAGCGCGAGTTGGTCACACCCATGTCGGAAGAGAAACCGAGTTCGACGGTCAGGTCGGCGTGCTGGGCCTTGTTGCCCGACAATCCGAGTTGCCGAACGCCGCGCTCTACGATGTAGTTGGCCTTGCCACTGATGCCATACTCGGGGTAGTTGCTCTTGGCTGCAAGTTGCTCTATCTCGTTGCGGTCGAGAGCCATCATCTGACCCATACCAACGTGGCGCAGCGGAATGCGGACGGTGCAGAAGAGGTCTTCGGGACGTATCAACTCGTCGGTACCCCGGTAGTATTTCTCGTACCAGTCGGTTACGGTCCATTCGGGGTAGCAGAGTTCGTAGGTTTCACCGTCGGGAAATTCGAACTGCTGGTAGTGGAGGGTGCATTGGGCCTTGCCTTCGGGCTGGACGCCGACGATGGCCTGGTCGTGGATGACGCGGCCATAGTCCTGGAAAAAGGCTCCGTTCTTGCGGGTGACGTAGATGAGCATGGAGGAGAAGCCATAGGGACCACTTCCGCCATCGGCCCAAAGTCCAGGCTTGGTACGACCGGCATTACGGTGGCAGGAACCGCAACTGTATCCTGCATAGACAGGACCAAGTCCGCCCCCGTAGCCATTGCCACTGGTGCGGACGTCGTCGTAGAGTTTGTCACCAATATTGAATCGCTGGTAGTTGCTGCCTGTGACCCACGGGGCATAACCGTCGTAGGCTGACGCAGAGGTGGAGAAGTTGGTGGCTGTGCCTGCGGAGAGTGCAAAGCCTTCGGGCACCTCGATATCGGTTACGTCCAGTCCGTCGTCGTCGGAACAGGAGACAAGCAGCAGGGCTGCGAACCATAAAAGATATCTGGTCATGGATTTGTATGAGTTAAAGGAAATTTTCGCAGAAACTTAAACTTGCTTTTTTACACGTCAATCTGCAAAAACGGATTCGTCAATCTCCATATAAATATTTTTTTCGAAGATTCACGTCAAGATTTTTTGAAGATTGACGTGTAAAAAAGTCGTACGTGCCACGAAATCAGTTGACTCGGCGGGCACGTCCTTCCTTGAAGATGAGGAATTCGAGGGTATGGTAGCCGCGCAGGTTCTGGGCGGCTGCGATTTCCTCGGCCTTGGCCAGGTCTTCTTCAGTCATCGTGGCAGCCTCCTCGTCGTCTTCGGGTTCGCCGATGAACTCGCCCGTCCACTCCATCGCGTCAAACTTGCTGGAGTTGAGGATATCGACAATACCCTTGGCATCGAGCGGCCAGGAGTCCATGTTGGGGTCAAGCCCCTCGGCAACGACAGGTCCGAAGAGGAAGGCCTCGCTGGATTCCCAAGGCGTACGTGCATTCATCCAGGCCGTGGCACACTTCTCGAAACGGGTGTTCGAGGGGTTCTGCTGGAACTCACGGACGGCGGCATAGAGCAGGTCGTTCTTTTCCTTCAGGTCCTTGTAGGTGGGCAGGATGACACCATCGACAAACTGGCTGACGATGAGGTCGAGTTCGGCATTATCCTTCTGCTTGTCGTCCAGATAGGCGATGAGTCTGTCCTGAATCAACGTCTTGAGGGCGGCACAGGCGGTAACGGCCTTGTCGGCCTCGGCGCAGACGATGTGGTCGCGGAAGGGTGCGGGAATGGCTTCGATGGCATCGATGGTCGCCTTGATCTGGGCACGTACCTCGGTATCGAGCGACGGATTGGCGGTTGCCAAGAGCGTGGCCAGAGAGTGGGCATGAGGCTGCACCTCGCTGTCTTTCTTCGCAGGGTCATAGACGCCGTAATAGGCGTTGCGGATGGAGCGGATGTTGTTGGAATAGTCCTCAATCGAGTGGTAACTGAACCACGACTCGACGGCATAGAGGGCCTGCGAATACTTGCCAGCCTGATAGAGGCGGTAGGGCTCGCCTATCTTCTGACCGCCAACCTCGTCGGCAATACCGGCACAGGCGTCGAGTATCTCTTCGATGCACTCGATGGCCGAAGAATAGGTGTCGCCGTCGTGCTGACGGAAGGTCTCGGCATAACTGCGGCTGCCTTTATACGACGTGTTCCAGTCGTTGTAAAGGGTCGTCGCATCCTGCTGCAGGAGCGATGCCACAGCCACCATGTAGTTGCCCCATTGCTCGGCATTGGCTGCCGAATAGTCGGTACGCAGGGCTGTATCTTCAGTCACTTCGGTATTTTCCTTACCGTTATTCACACTCACGTCGTTCTTGTCGTCGCCGCAAGAAACGAAACTTACAGCCAGGCCCAACGCCACGACTGCCATTGTCAAAAAGTTCTTTTTCATATTGTTAATGGGAATTTTGGGAATATTTATGGGAGTTAATGGGAATTAATGGGAGTTATAGTACGATACTGTTTTGGGGACTCTATTTCTTAAAGAACCAGCCGACATAGGCGATGCCAAGGGCAAACTCGTTCTCGCTGTTATAGACGTTGCTGGTGCCAAACACCTTGTTGGTGCCGATGGAGCGGGTCGTATAGTCGGCTTTCACGACCAGATTGGGGAGCGGTTTCCAGTTCAGACCGACCGTCCACATGCTGACCTGACATCGTTCGTCCATGGTGTTCAGGCCCTGTCCCTTCTGCTGCGGGTTGTAGTATTCGTAATGGGCAAAGGGGATGAGCGTCGGGAACTGCTCGACATGCGGAAAGAAGGACTTAACGTTCACACCTACCTCGGCGCTATAGGCCACGGTCTCTTTCGCCACATAGGCCTTGCCGCTGTAGGGGTTGTTCTTGCCCAGACTGGCTATCTCCTTCGAAATGCCGCTGGCATTGCCCAACGAACCACGCACCCAGTTGGCACGCGCCGTCACGTAGCGGTTCACATATTGTGCATCGAGCGAGAAGATGCGAAGCGGCATCTTGCCATAGGCCTCGTAGGTCACCAGTTTGTCGCTGTTCTTGCCGACGTCGTTACAGAAGTAGAACGAGCCACCCAGACGCAGACCAGGCACACCCGTATAGTTGAGCCGAAGCACCCATGCGGGGCTCGTGAAGTTGTCGGCCTCGAACAGGCCTTGCTTGCCGCCCTTCACCCAGTTGTACTTGTTGAATCCGTCGGGATTCTGACCTGCCACGACCATCGCTTCGTAGTCGAACGAGCCATAGCCGCGACCTACGCTACCAAAGACGGAAAGGCCTGTCTCATGCCACGTTGAAGGCAGCAACGTACGTTCGCCCTCGGGACGCGACGTACCGAAAAAGTTGATGGGTTCGTGATGCGTATTGGTCAGGCCCACAGGCACGATCATGTGACCGACGCGGACATTAAACTCGGGTACAATAAGACGGGTCAGGTGAAACTGTTCCAAGGCCACTTCACCACCCTTCTCCATCTCCTGCTCGTACTCGCCGTTCTCGGCTCCGCTACCGGCTTCCATCTCATACTCGATGCCTGTGCCGCCGGCCTCGAATTCCACTTCGAGACCCAGCACCCACTTCGAGTTGAACTTGTAGTCGCCAGCCAGCACCATACGAGGAATTGATACGGTATTGTGCGTGATGCGTGGATTGCCATGCGGCGTGGCCCAACGGTTCTGTCCGTAGTCCTGGAACGAAGCCACCATCTCGCCATAGCCGCCGATGCGATACTTGTCCCAGTCGCCGTATTCCTGTTCCACCTTCGACGTCTGTCCGTAGGCTGTCAACGCCGTCATGAGCGCAAAGCCCGATATCAACCAATTCTTCATCATGTAATTTACTTTTGCCATTTTTAGTGGTGCAAAGTTCGGAACAATCGGCCATACTCACAATACCCAAATTTCGTGAAAAACGCCAGAAAATCTGCCAAAACGTACTATCCGAATACTCACTCCGTGGCAAACCATACCCATTCACCCCTCATTTTTTACGCTTTGATACCCAAAAGTGGTTAGAACGGCAAAGCACAAATGAAGGGGTGGCGTCTGGAAATTACAGGCAAAGCACGATTCCTTGTAGGGGCGTAGATTGAATACGCCCTTCAACGATTTGGGCATAGACGAACTTGCCCCTACAAGCAATCAGGAAGGTTAAAGGTCGTTATGCCTCCAAATAGTGTATCAGAGCGGCATAGAGGGGATTCTGAAGGAGCAGACGACGGCTGCCGACCAGGAAGAACTGGCGACGTGCCCGGGTGACAGCGACGTTGAGTTTGCGATCAACCAACGTACCGTCGTCCGACTCGACAAGCGTAGAGAGCAGGTCGAGTTCGTAGGGACGGCTCACGGTCGTGCCATAGATGATGATTTCCTTCTGGCTGCCCTGATAACGCTCGACGGTATCGATGACCATCTGCTGCGCATCCTCTACCCCAGCCTGCTGCAAGGCTTGGCGAACGGCCGTAATCTGACGTCGGAAAGGCACGATGATGCCTACCTCGGCCGAAGGCGTGAAGGGCAGGTTGTTCTTCTGGTGAAGATGCTGCAAGATGACGACGAGCCTTGCAATCTGACGGGCCTCGGCAAGGTTCATCTTGGGCTGCCGTTCGTCGAGCGAAGGCGAAGGCACGTTGAAGAAAGCCACGCGACGGGTAGCCACGACGGCTTCGTTGCGCGCATATAATATATAAGGTAGGTCGGCCTGCTGGTGGGGCAAAGGCACGATGTCGAGGTGTCCACCATAAAACCGCTGACTGGCAAAGCAGGATATCTGCGGATGCATACGTCCCTGGCGATCGAGCGTCATGACCATGTCGGGCATGTCGGCCACCCAACGATGCAGGCGTTCGAAGAGTGAGTTGCGGCAGTTGGTCAGGCCGATGGCGCGAAGTTGGGGAGACTGGACTTCGGACTGTTGCTCGGTCTGTACCACGACGGCAGGCAGTTGCTTGTGGTCGCCGATGAGGACAAATCGGCCTGGGTGACGGCACAACAAAGGCAGCAACTGGGGTTCGAGCAACTGCGACGCCTCGTCGATGATGAGTTGATCGAAAGGCACAAGGTCGAAGAGGTTCAAGCGGTTGGTCAACGAAGAAACCGTTCCGACAAAGATAGTCATACCTTTCAGATAATCACGAATTTCCGTTCGTTTGCTATACCGACTCGTCACGTTGTCGAGCAGACGGTGGCGGTAGGGTTCGGCACACGAGAGCGACTTGCCGATGCGCACATAGTCGAGCCCCGTCTGTTCCAACATCTCGCAGATTTCATCGACGGCGCGGTTGGTATAGGCCGCCAGCAGCAGACGTTGGCCGTCGGCATGTAACGTCTCGACCATACGCCTCAACGTCACGCTCGTCTTGCCCGTGCCCGGAGGACCGACGATGAGTTGGAAGTCGTCGGGCGTAGGCTGACGTTGTCCCAGCAACAACTCACGACGGCTCGGCGAGGTGGTCAACAGGGCGAACAGACCGCTATAAAGTCCTCGGAACGTCGATTCGATATGGTCGTGCTCCATGGCCCCCATCCAACTTCCCCTGATAGGGGGAGAATCCTCAAACGGTTGGCATGAAAGCCCTCCCCCTATCGTGGGGAGATGGAGGGGGGCTGGGTTTCTAAGTTGCACCCAGATATCGTCGGACGTGATGCGTTCGACGGTAGCACGCAGGACCTGCTTGTTGGTCACGTTGTCAGCCTCGCTATGACGTTCGTAGAGAATGACGGCATCGCCCGGGCGGAAGTTGGGCTGACAGTCCTGAGCGGTATCCATCCGCAGGCAAAGCGAGGTGACGAGGTTTCCCTCGCGTCGGACATCTTTCAGCTTCAGGTCGATGAGCATGTCGCCGTTCTCGCGTTTGAGGTCGGCATCGGCATTCCAGAGCGAAGCCATGCCACGCGTCGATTCGATGCGGCTGTCACCCACCTTGGCCATCATCTGCTCACGTTCGGCAAACTGAAGGAAGGTGTAGAAATAGTCCTGAGCGAGTTCGTCGGCCGCATGCAAGGGATTCAGAATGGCCGCAACGTCGGGGCGGAAATAGCGCTCCCACGTCTGCTGCCCCATTCGCTTGTCCTTCCAAAGCGCTTCGGGCGTCAGCCGGGTCAGAAACTCACGTCCACGACCTTCTCCGAGCCAACGCTCAAGCACGACGATCTGGTTGCGAAGCGTCATCATCTCCTGGACCAACTGCTGGGCACTACGTTGTTCGAGCATATACGGATATTTGCTGTAGAACAGATAGCCCTGGCACTCGTTCTGGCGCACGTCAAGGTTGTAATACAGGATTTCCTTGTAAAGCAGCATCTGGAGCAGGTGCTCGTGCTGAACAGACTGATGAAACTCGTCCCACTTGCCAGACTTCAGTTCGACCAACTTCGAAAAATCATTTGCCAAAAGGTCGAAACGCCCCTGCAACCCGAGGGCCTCGCAGAAGAAAGAAGGCTCGAGTTGGGCACCACTTTCGGGCAAATTGAGCGACTGGAGCTTCTGGCGAATATTTTCGAACTGCTGCTTGCACTCTTCGAAAAACTGCCCATCGATGCCGTCGGCTGTACAGAAGTCGAGCAGATGGTCGCGAAACGCACGCTTCACACTCTTCTCGTACGAAGCCTCCGCATCGTTCACACAATCGTCGAGCATCTGGTTGGCCACATGACCCAGCAGGATAGCACGACTCGCAGGCCTGTCGGCAAATTTCCGCAACACATAGTTCCACGGGCTCGAGCCATAGGGACGCACGCAAGCTGTCAAGCTGCTCACGTCGATGAGAAAGTCAGGCTCCAGCACCAGAATCGTGGGATAGTAGATGTCGTCCGAATCGACCGTAAACGCAACGCAGTTGAACGCCATGTCCTCCGCGATATAATCAGCTGTTTGCTGCGTATGAGAATTAAGCGAAAAGTCGATGCGGAGTAAGTCGGCAGAAGGGTCGTCAGGCGTCCGCGCAAAGATGAAACGCTCGTCCTTGCCGACCGCCACAAACCGTTGCCGCTTCTGCTTGCGGTTACGCGCCGAGCGGATGGCCGAAGGCGTCACATGGTCGGGGAGCGAACGTCTCAGCCGCGCCGGCACCTTGCTGTCCGTAAACCGGGCCAGCGCGTCGCAAAGCGCCTTCACGTCTTGGCGGAACTCCACCTCGTCAGGCTCGTAACCGCCCGACTTCACCTGACGCGCCCGCCAACGCATCGTATCAATCGCCCGAAGCGGATGCTCCCTCAGACGGCACAACACCTGCAGGCGCGTGAACAGGCTGTTGTAATGAGCCTCGAGCCCACACGTCAACTAGATACACACGAGGTCCAGCACGTCATACAACAACGCGTATCTCGCCCGAAGCGGCTGCTCCGAGAAAAACACGCCCGTGACCTCCGTCCACATCTGCCTGCCGTCCATGACCATACTTAACAAGACAAGGATTTTAAGGATTTCATGGATTTCTCTTGACAAAGAAGATCCTTATAAATCCTTAAAATCCTTGATGATTTTGATGAGCCTCTTGTCGGATTCGAACCAACGACCCCGAGATTACAAATCACGTGCTCTGGCCAACTGAGCTAAAGAGGCGGGTGGGTAAGCAATCTGCATCGCGCCGCTACGACCTAACGCCTTTGCTGCGGTCAAGCCCTGGAGGATTATAGGGAGCTGGCCGTACAGGACTTACCCATTTTACATCTCTCCTTTCGGAAAGCGGGTGCAAAATCAGAGCAAGCCGAGTGCAGAAAGAGCTTGCTCTCTATGCAGAGGCGCAGCCTGATTTCGCCGTTGATTTGGAAAATCGACGGCAAAGGTACGGAAAAGTGAGCGAACTACAAAATAAAATACTGTTTTTTTATTTTTAGTTCCGAACAGGAGTACCTTCGAGAAAGCCAAAGAACAAATAATTTAACACACAGACAAAGATTTCCATCTTTTTTTCGTATCTTTGCACCCGATTTACGCGCGTATGCGCTTTTTTCGTATGGAAGAACTGATTGTAAACTTGTCGCAAGGAGCATTGGAGAACCTGAACTATGGATGGATTATCCTGTTCATGGCCATCGAAAGTTCGTTCATCCCGTTCCCGAGCGAGGTGGTGATGATACCGGCAGCCTACATGGCGGCTGAGACGGGCGAGATGTCCGTGCCGATGGTCATCCTGAGCGGTACGCTCGGGGCGCTCATCGGAGCCATGATCAACTATGGGCTGTCGTACTTTCTGGGACGCCCCATCGTCTATGCCTTTGCCAACAGCCGCTTCGGACACATGTGCCTCATCAACCCGAGGAAGGTGGAAAAGGCGGAGACCTACTTCGACCGCCACGGCGCCATCTCGACGCTCATCGGACGCATGATTCCCGCCATCCGCCAGTTGATTTCCATCCCAGCCGGACTGGCACGCATGCACCTCGGCAGTTTCATCCTCTACACCTGTCTGGGTGCCGGGCTTTGGAACGGCATCCTCGTGGCCATCGGCTATGCCTGCCACACGCAGGTGGACAAGGACACGCTGATTCAGACGATTTCACGCTATAGCCACATCATCGGCTACACGTGCATCGCGCTACTCATCGCCATCGTGATTTACTTGATTTATCAAGGTGTAAAAAAAACACAGGATTATAAGGATGAATAGGATTGTTGCCAATAATCCCCATAATCCCCATAATCCCATCAATCCTGTTATATTAAAAAACGATAATCTATGTTTGAGAACTTATCGGAGCGATTAGAACGGTCGTTCAAGATACTGAAGGGTGAAGGAAAAATCACCGAAATCAACGTGGCCGAAACCCTCAAGGACGTGCGCAAGGCGCTCCTCGAGGCCGACGTCAACTATAAAGTCGCCAAGACGTTTACCGATACCGTCAAGGAGAAGGCGCTGGGACAGAACGTGCTGACCGCCGTGAAGCCCGGACAGATGATGGTCAAGATCGTGCACGACGAACTGGCCGCCCTCATGGGTGGAACGGCCTCGGAACTGAACCTCGACGGACGTCCTGCCGTCATCCTCATGGCGGGTCTGAACGGAGCCGGTAAGACGACAATGAGCGGAAAACTCGCCTTGCTGCTCAAGACGAAGATGCGCAAGCGTCCGTTGCTGGCTGCCTGCGACACCTTCCGCCCTGCTGCCATGGAGCAGTTGCGCGTGCTGGCCGAACAGGTCAACGTGCCCATCCACCTTGAGATGGGCGCGACCGACCCCATTCAGGTGGCCATGAACGCCATCCAAGAGGCACGTCAGAACGGCAACGACGTCGTCATCGTCGATACGGCCGGACGCCAGAGCATTGACGAGGAACTGATGCAGCAGATTGAGAACATCAAGAATGCCATCCATCCGCAGGAAACTCTGCTCGTCGTCGATGCCATGACCGGTCAGGATGCCGTCAACACGGCTCAGACCTTCAACGAACGTCTGGAAATCGACGGCGTCATCCTCACCAAACTCGACGGCGACACCCGCGGTGGTGCTGCCCTCTCCATCCGCACCGTCGTTGACAAACCCATCAAGTTTGTCGGAACAGGCGAGAAGATGGAAGCCCTCGACGTCTTCCACCCCGAACGCATGGCCGACCGCATCCTCGGCATGGGCGACATCGTCTCGCTCGTCGAACGTGCCCAGCAGCAGTTCGACGAAGAAGAAGCCAAGCGCCTGGAGAAGAAGATGGCCAAGAACAAGTTCGACTACAACGACTTCTACAGCCAGATTCAGCAAATCAAGAAGATGGGCAACGTCAAAGACCTCATGGGCATGATTCCCGGCATGGGCAAGGCCCTCAAGGACATCGACATCGACGACGACGCCTTCAAGCACGTCGAGGCCATGATCGGTTCGATGACACCCTTCGAGCGTGAACACCCCGATGTCATCAACCTCAGCCGCAAACAACGTATTGCCAAGGGCTGCGGCGTCAACATCGACGAAATCAACCGCATCACCAAGCAATTCGAACAGATGCGCAAGATGATGCACATGATGACCAACAAGCAGGCCATGCCCAACATCCCAGGCATGCCCCGCATGATGGGCAAACGGAGAAGGTAATTTTCAAACATGATTATATGGATTTATAGGATTATCATCAAGCCATAAAAATCCTCATTTATCCAAATTAACATAATCATTAAGGATGGACGGGATTCTATGTTAATGAAATCCATAAAATCCTTATCATCTTGTTTTTATTCTTATGATTATCGACGGAAAAGCAACGGCAACAGCCATCAAAGCCGAGATTGCAGAAGAGGTGACACGTATCGTCGCCGCAGGCGGCAAACGTCCGCACCTCGCCGCCATCCTCGTCGGACACGACGGCGGAAGCGAGACCTATGTGAAGAACAAAGTGATTGCCTGCGAGCAATGTGGATTCACCTCGACCCTCATCCGCTACGAAACCGACGTGACCGAGGAAGAACTGCTGCGCAAGGTCGACGAACTGAACCGAAACGACGACATCGACGGCTTCATCGTCCAACTGCCCCTACCCCGCCACATCAGCGAACAACGGGTCATCGAGGCGATTGACTACCGCAAGGACGTCGATGGCTTCCACCCCATCAACGTAGGCCGCATGTCCATCGGGTTGCCCTGCTACATCTCCGCCACCCCCAACGGCATCCTCGAACTCCTGCGCCGCTACCACATCGAGACAAGCGGCAAGAAATGCGTCATTCTCGGCCGCAGCAACATCGTCGGCAAGCCCATGGCCACGCTCATGATGCAGAAACGTCAGCCGGGAGATGCCACCGTCACCGTCTGCCACAGCCACTCCGCCAACCTGAAGGAAGAATGCCGCCAGGCCGACATCATCATCGCCGCCATCGGTACACCCCACTTCGTCACGGCCGACATGGTCAAGCCAGGCGCCGTCGTCATCGACGTAGGCACGACACGAGTGCCCGACTCAACGCGCAAGAGCGGCTACCGTCTGTGTGGCGACGTCGATTTCGACAACGTGGCACCCCTCTGTTCTGCCATCACTCCTGTGCCAGGCGGCGTAGGCCCCATGACCATCTGCTCGCTCATGAAGAATACCCTCAGCGCTGGCAAAAAAGAGTTCTATCAATAATTTTTTACGGTCTTCTGTAAAATTTTTGTACTTTGTTCTTTGTACTTTGTACTTTTATTCTTACCTTTGCACTCGCTTTCCGAAAGAGGAGAGCAACATGGTGCCCGTAGTTCAGTTGGTTAGAGCGTCAGATTGTGGTTCTGAATGTCGACGGTTCGAGTCCGTCCGGGCACCCCAAAAGAAAGTCCTGTAAGTTCAACTTGCAGGACTTTTCTTATTTAACGACATTCACAATTCATGACCTTCCAAGCATCCTCATTTTGAGTTCTCATCTGAAAAACTCTAATTTTCCATTAATTATTACGCTTGTTTGGGAATAAATCATTATATTTGCGTTCAAAATTATAAACAACGTGTTAGAAAGCCAAATAGAGAATAGTTTCATTCAGAAACTAACAACAGATTTGAAGTATGTCTATCGTGCTGATATTCACGATAGACAGAGTCTTGAGCGTAACTTCAGGGAGAAATTTCAGGCATTGAACAAAGTGCATCTGACAGATGCAGAGTTTACTCGATTGATGGAGGAACTTACTAATTCTGATGTCTATGCCTCTTCCAAGAGATTGCGTGAAATTAATACGTTTATGCGTGAGGACGGCACACCTCTTCAATATACATTGGTTAATATCAAGGACTGGTGCAAGAATGACTATGAAGTCATCAATCAGTTGCGAATGAACACCCGTTATAGTTCGCATCGTTATGATGTGATATTGTTGATTAACGGCTTGCCCCTTGTTCAAATCGAGTTAAAGACACTTGATGTCAGCCCTCGTCGTGCCATGCAGCAGATTGTTGACTATAAGAATGATGTTGGCAACGGATATACAAATTCGTTGCTTTGCTTCATGCAGATATTTATAGTCAGCAACAGAACAAATACATACTATTTTGCCAACAACAATAGAACTCATTTCAATTTCAATGCTGCCGAGAACTATTTACCTGTCTATCAATGGGCAGACGAGAAGAACAAGAAGATAACCAACCTTGACGACTTCTCTGATGTCTTTTTGGCGAAGTGTAAGTTGGGTGAGATGATTAGCCGATACATGGTACTTGTTGCCAGCGAGCAGAAGATATTGATGATGCGTCCTTATCAGATTTATGCTGTGAAAGCCATCATAAACTGTATCAATGAAAATCGTGGTAACGGCTATATCTGGCATACGACGGGTAGTGGAAAAACGTTGACATCTTTTAAGGCAGCAACGCTGTTGAAGGACAATCCTGAAATCGACAAATGCCTGTTTGTAGTGGATCGTAAAGACCTTGACAGACAGACACGTGAGGAATTCAATAAGTTCCAAGAGGGTTGCGTGGAAGAGAACACCAATACTGATGCACTGGTGCGCAGAATGTTGTCGGAAGATTACTCTGACAAGATTATTGTGACCACCATTCAGAAATTGGGTATCGCCTTAGATCCACAGAATCGCGCTAACTATCAGAAACGTCTGCTTCCTGTAAGAGATATGCGTATGGTGTTTATCTTTGACGAATGCCATCGTTCGCAGTTTGGTGAGAACCATAAGGCTATTAAAGAGTTCTTCCCAAACTCTCAGTTATTTGGCTTTACAGGAACACCCATCTTTGAGCAGAATGCATCCTATACACAGGTAACAGGAGAGGAAGCGCAATACAAGACCACAGAAGATGTGTTTGAGAAAGAGCTGCATGCCTATACTATCACCAACGCCATTGATGATAAAAACGTGCTGCGTTTCCATGTGGATTACTTTAAGCCCGATGAGAACGATAACGTTATTGGCATTGCAAAGAAACAGGCTATTGTCAAGACGATTCTGCAAAAACATAATAATGCCACCAACGAGCGTCGCTTCAATGCGCTCTTTGCAACAGGTTCTATCAATGAAGCCATTGAGTATTACCAGTTGTTCAAGAAGATGCAGGCAGAACAACAGGAAAAAGACGAGGCATTTGAGCCATTAAACATTGCTTGCGTATTCTCTCCACCTGCTGAAGGGAACAGGGACATTATGCAGATTCAGGAGGATTTGCAGCAAGAGCGTATCGACAATGAGAAAGAGCCAGATCAGAAAAAGGCTTCACTCATGGCTATCATAGATGATTATAACAAACAGTATGGTACAAACCATTCTGTAACTGAGTTTGATGCTTACTATCAGGATGTGCAGAAACGCATTAAGAGCCAGAAGTACACCAATCAAGATTATGCACATAAAAACAAGATAGATATTACAATTGTAGTGGATATGTTGCTGACAGGCTTTGATTCCAAATATCTGAATACGCTGTATGTGGATAAGAATTTGAAGTATCATGGCCTGGTGCAGGCATTCTCACGTACCAACAGAATCTTAAACGACACAAAACCCTACGGGAACATCCTTGATTTCAGAGGTCAACAGGATGCAGTTGATGAGGCTATCGCATTGTTCTCTGGTGAGAAGAATGGAGACGTTGCTCGTCAGGTATGGCTTGTGGAGCCTGCAGAGGTTATCATACAAAAATACTGCAAGGCTGTAAATGACTTGCGTAACTTCATGCATTTGCAGAATCTGGAGTTTAAACCTGAAGAGGTGGCTAACCTAAAAGGCGATGATGCTAAGGCGGGCTTCATCAACTATTTCAAGGAGGTGCAGCGATACAAAACCCAGTTGGATCAATACACAGACCTTGTGAAGGTTGATCATAATGAGAATCCTTGGATGGCAAGTGAACCTGCTGCCGTAACGTCATACGGTTTCTATAATGACGACGAACTGCGTGCATTCCGTGGTGCATATCTTGATGTGGCCAAGCAATTGAAGACAAAACGCGAAAGTAACGATACGCCTGTTTCCGAAAAAATCGAGGATTTGGATTTCGAGTTTGTCCTGTTTGCATCGGCCCTGATAGACTATGATTATATCATGGAGTTGATAAGCCGCTATGTGGGTGCCCCCTCTATGCAGAAGATGACAAAGGAGCAGTTAGTAAACCTGATATGTTCCAGTGCCAACCTCATAGACGAGCGTGAGGACATTATCGACTATATTGGTGACCTGGATGCCAAAGGCGTGAATGGCAAGACAGAAAAGGAAATTGAGCAAGGTTACGAACTCTTCAAAAAGGATAAGTTTACCAAAGCTATATCCTCCATTGCCGAGAAACATCATTTAGATATTGAAGCCGTTCAGGCTTTTGTCAATGAGATTGTGGAACGAAGGATTTTTGACGGTGAGAAACTTTACGATCTGATTGCCCCTCTGGAATTAGATTGGAAAGATCGTGCCCGAAAGGAAGAGGAATTAATGAAAGACTTGATTCCTTTACTGAAGCGAATGGCTGGAGGTCAGAAGATTTCTGGACTATCAGCGTATGAAGAATATAATATTTGAATCATGTTATATCATAGACATAAATTATTATTGGCATTGATTGGCACTTTAGGAGGGCATATTAAAGCAATACCTCTGCAAAAGTACCTTTTCTTGTTTACCCGCCTACAATCAGAGGAAGAGCGGGCTTATGACTTTGTTCCTTACCAATACGGATGTTTCTCGTTTCAGGCAAATCAAGACCTTGTTTCTTTGGCAAGACAGGGATTCATTGAATTTGCAGATCAGAATAATATCCGAATGATACAAAATATCAATTATCTGGAAGGTTTGGATTTGTTTGAACAAGGATACCTTGAGACTATTAAAGAAAAATACGGCAGAATGACTCAAGATGAGCTCATCCATTATACCTATGTTAACTATCCTTTTTATGCAACAAAAAGTAAGATTGCCAAAGATCTGATGTCTGATGAGGAAATGCAGAAAATCAATGCCCAAAAGCGCCATTTTGACGAGCCAATGTTATTCACGATTGGCTATGAAGGATTAACGTTGGAACAATATATTAAGAAACTGATTTTAAATGATGTTCGAACGCTCTGTGA
>R23__coassemble_492_pt1 | contig 26022 bp, 15 predicted proteins | sample R23__metabat2_high_PE_006 | metagenome-assembled genome bin R23
TTCGGAATAATCGCCCACACGCAGGAGCAGAAACCGACAAAAGAGGTCAAGAATCGTGTAAATGACGGATTCTTGACCTCTTTGCAGGATTGTTGACCATATATTTACTTCACCACTCCGTTCAGCCACTGGAAGAGTTCGTCCAGGGCGTAGTCGCCGCTGTGCGGACGGTTCCAGGCCAGCAGGTAGTTCACGTCCTTGCCAGCGTTCTGGAGTTTCAGGGCAAGGTTCAGGGGGATGGGGAAGGAGGTGTCGCGGTCGCGGGCACCGTGGCGGATGTACCAGTGGGGAGCTACGTCGGTCTCTTCGTCGCCGATGAAACACATGGGGTTCAGCAGTCGGGCGTTCTCTCTTGTCGCGTCATCAAGGTTGATGCCGTTCTTCTCACAACCGTATGCCGTGAAGTTCACGCTGCTGCCGTTGCTGTCGCCGAATTCCTCGTTCTCGCCCGATGCGCTCTGTCCGGCCACGCCCTTGGTGTCGAAGGCAGGAGCGGTTTTCAACGGCTGGGTCGTGACGACGTAGTTCAGGTACTTCGCCATGTCGAGGTCAACGATATACTCGCCAGCACGATTGCCGCCGCGACCACCTCGCATCATGGGCCTCATACCGCCAGTCATCCCGCCGTTTATCGGTGGCATCCCGCCCATGTCCTCCTTGTTGAACACGAACCCGATGGAGTCAGGGATGTCAGCCCCGGCGTTCTTGGCAATCTGCGCCGAGCGGATAATCTCGCTCTTGATGAAGTCGAGGTAATTGTCTGCCGTCAGCAATGTGCCGTCGGGCTTGTGCAGTCCGAGGCCGTTGATATAGGCAGGGAACTGTGCCTTCAACTCGTCCGACACGGCGAGCACATCCGCATTCTCCTTCTGTCGCGAGTCCGTACCGTTGTAGAGCCACTCGTAGGCCATGTCGGCATGGTCGAGGTCGGTGATGGGACAGAAGCAGACCGAGGCAAACACATCATCGCGCTGGTCGGCGGCTCCCATCGCACGGAGCAGCGGCTCGTAGGCGGGATTATTGCCCGTGGCACCCATCAGGGCCGACATTGCGCCGCCCGCACTCGTTCCGTCGGTGATTATCCGCTCGGCATCGCCCGGCATCTCCTTGTCGAACTGGCGCAGGTAGCGGATGGCGGCCTTCAGGTCGAGGATGGCGGCTGGCGCACGACCCGTAAAGATGGTCTGACCCTTTTTGATGCCCTTCTTCTTGTCGGCCTTCGTAGCAATGATGGTCGAGTTGCGTCCGCGACTGCCGGGGATGGCCACCACATATCCCTCCTTCAAGGCCCGTCCTGTAGCGTCGCTAGCCGACGGCTGCTTCGCCTTCGAGGCCATATAGCCGCCCACGTATGTCCGCAGGAAGATGGGTGTCTGCTGCGTCGCCCCCTCTGGCACATACACGTTGATGGTCTGGTAGGCCGAGTCCTCCACGTTGGTCACGAAAAGCATGCCCTCGTAGGCCGTGTATTTCACGATGCTGCCGTCGGGCATCGTCAGGCTGGTGACCACGCCCTTTGTCTTGTCAAACTGCATTGAAGCCATTGCCATCAATGGTAAAAGTAGCAAGGCACATAATATGTTTCTTCTCATCATTGTCCCAATCATGTTTAATGAACAAAAACTTTCTTGCCACCTACGATATACAGGCCTCGAGCGGTGGCGGCGTTCACGCGGCGCCCTTGTAGGTCATAGATGTTGCCTATGGAATTTTCTGTTTCCCGCTTCCCGTTTTTCATTTGCCCGACACTAGTGATAACGGCTTTGTCGCCCAAGCGGAACAGGCGTACACCATGGCTGGGCACAGTGGTGATCAGTGTGCCGGTGGCAGGAGCAAGGTCTTCATTGGCCCAGATGTCATGCACGGGGACAGGCTCCGAGACACTGTAGCCCAACTGCGTGAGGTCGAAAGTATAGGGTTCGTTCTTCGTGACGTAGAAGAGGAATTCCATCGTGGTTCCACTACTGTTGGGGTTATCGGTGTCGCAACTTGAGTCGTAGCCGCAGAGGGCGCGGAAGGTTTTGTAGGTGTGGGCCTCAGGCAGGTCGTAGATAAGTGTACACTGGGCATTCAGTCCAAGGCCGGTGGTGTAGGTCTGTCCCTCGACGGCAAGTGTGCGGCCCTCCACGTTCTGGTTGACATGCAGGCTACCCCATTCCGACTTGTAAGACGTATGCTGCAGCGTGGTAAGCGAGGTCTCGTTGCCCTCGGCATCAATGAGCACGGGATTGATGAGGTCGGCACGGTCGTAGGCAAAGCCGTCGCCCCAGTTCGAGACCACAATCTTCAGCTGCTCGGCACCCGTCACGTCGCACTCCATTGTCTTCGACTTCGTACCCGTGCGGCTGATGAGTCCCGAACGGGCGGCGGAGTCATCCTGCTCGTCGGTGAGCGGGTTCTGACAGAACACCATGAAGCGTAGGGTCGTGGTGGCGTTCGTCTGGTTGATGCCCGAATCGTCGGCAGCGGCCATGGCCTTGAAGCGCACCACGTCCATGTCGTCGGGTATCTGGAAGAAGATGGCAGCATTTGCATCGGCCGAGAAACCGCGGTCGTAGGTCACGCCCATGACGGTCATCTTGCCGCCCGTCTGCACATTCTTGTTTTCATACACGCGGTTGAAGTAGGACTTGGTGTAGTCGCGCGTCTTGTACTCGCCTGTCAATGGCACCTCCGTTCCGTCGCGCAGCACAAGCGTGGGGTTGATCCAGTCGGCATGGTCGTAGTTATAGTTGTCACCACCGTCGTCGATGACCAGCACCAGCGTCTTCTCGCCCTCGGGCCATTCGATGTCGACGTCCACGGCATGCCCGTCGGTGGTGTAGGCCACGGTTTCGCTTTTGTAGAGAGCTTTCTGTCCAACGACCCAGCGGGTGTTGTCGCGCTGGAACAGGGCCAGATAGATGGTCGGGGATTGCAGATCCCCTCCAACATCGCCGATGTGCGAGGTCCAGGCTACGCGTCCCAGATCCTCGTCGTTCATCACCTGATGGGCTTCCTCGCCGTATTTGTGCATCTGGTGATACTCCTCGTTGTTCAGGAGCGACAGCGTGAAGGCATCATTCTTGGTCATCTCACCACCGAAGAAGAGCGGCGAGTGGCAGATGCCCCAGAGCGACATCATTGTCAATTGCTCGTTCTGCGTCAGGCGCGTCCACCGTCCGCTTTGTGCCGAGGTGTAGCCAGCATCACCGGTGGTCATGGCAATCTGGCCCAAGGGTAGCATATCGCAGTCGGCATAGTTGCCGGGACGCGTGACGGTCTCCCAGGCATGTGCCTCGTTGAACACGGCATCCACAGCGCTCCAGTTGTCCCACAGGTCATCCATCATGCGCCACATATTGGCATTGTCGAGACATTCCTGCGCATACTGGTACTGCGTCTTACCGGGCGAGAGCGAGAGCACGATGGGGCGTCCCGTCTGGTCGATGGCCTTGCGGATCATGTGAATCTCGTCGGTATAGAACGGACGCGAGAGGTCGTCAATCTTCAGGAAGTCCACGCCCCACTCGGCATAGAGGTCCATGATGCTGTTGTAATAGGTCTGTCCGGCCTCGTTGTTGCGCACCAGCAAGTTGTCCTTCAGCCACGTGCAGGGCGACGTGGTGCCGTTATAGACCTGGCTCCAGGCCGTTGCCTCGCTGCCTTTCAGCTTATACGACGAGCCCACCACGCTCTTCGGTACGCCGCGCATGATGTGGATGCCGAACTTCAGCCCCATGTCGTGTATCTTCTTAGCCAGAGCTTTGAAACCCTCGTTCCTGCCGTCCACCATGGCCGAGGGGAAGCGTGAGGGCGAGGGCAGATAGCGTCCGTACTCGTCAAGCACATACTCCTGATCGCCCCGCTGGTTGTAGTTGCCGCCACCCAAAGAGGGATGGTTGCAGTACCAGCGGATGTCCACCACCACATACTCCCAACCGTAACGCACGAGGTCGTTATCCACGAGGTACTGCGCATTCTGCAGCACCTCTTTTTCTGTCACTGAAGAGTAGTAGCAGTCCCACGAGTTCCAGCCCATGGGCGGTGTCATCGCCCAGGTGCGGAAGGTGGCTACCTCGTCATTCTCCAAGGTTGTCTGTGCCGTCAGTCCCACGGACGCGGCCATCAGCATGCTTGTCAGCAATAGTCTCAGATGTTTCATGAGGTTTGTTTTTTAAAATTTGTTTCAGTTTTCTGCTGCAAAATTACACATTCCTTTTCAAGAAAAGGAGCAGAAACCGACAAAAGAGGTCAAGAATCGTGCAAAATGTTAATTCCTGACCTCTTTCCTGTGTGATGACCGTTAGCGGACGGCTACTTTTTTGCCGCCGATGATGTATACTCCCTTGCTGATCGGGCTATTTGCCAACTGCCGACCTTGCAGGTCGTAGATCTTTCCTGATGATGGTGCGGGCAATATAACGGACTGAACACCAGTTGTCGTGCCTGCCTCGTAGGCATCGACATCCTCTATGAAGTTGATGTCGTAGATTTCACAGGAACCGTCGGCCTCAGTGGAGGTGACACCGAAGATGGTGGCACCCTGGCAGATGTTGGGGTAGTCGCTGTTGAAGTTCTCGTAGATGCCACTCGTGGGCAAGTCCCAGGCGATGAGTGTTTGCTGCTGTCCGTCTCGGGTGATGGTTTTGCAGACGACGGGCTTCACGCTGGTACCGTGGTTCTTGCCGTTGAGCCACCAAAGGTAGGCGTTGCCGTCAGCAATACTCAGCGACGTGCCGCGTACCACAAGGTACTTTTGCGCCTTGCTCACCTCGTAGTTCAGCGACTGGTAGTTAAGCTGCAGGTTGATGTTGCACTGGCCGGTCTTCTTGGCCGTTATAATGTTGTTGTCTATGTCATAACTGATGTCTGCGGCAGTGATGCGGTTCACATCGCCCGACACCCATTCCGAGGCACGAAAGGAATAGGGCTTTGGACCTTCGTTGGGAATCCACACCTGCATGAGGCTCTTGCCGCGGTTAGCCCAGGCGTAGTAGGGAATGGCGGTCATCTGGTTCTCGCCGCCGAGGCTGTTCTGCTGGCTGACACTGAGTTTCATCAGACCGTTGAGGTCATCGGTCCACTGAGGTTGTGCCGTGGCCTGCTCGGTGAGGTAGCAACTGTTCACGTTGACATTATCGGGCGACTCGATGCAATAGACCACGGGGCCACGCTCCAGAGCCATGCGGCCACGGTCGGCCTCCACCTGCTCGTTGGCCAGCACTTTGTGTACATCCATGGGCAGTTCGAATGTCACCTCATCGCCAGCGGCCCAGGTGCGGTTGATGACCATGTAGCCGTTCTGCATCTCATAGGCCGTCTCCTCGCCGTTCACCTTTACCACGATATTCCCCTTCTGGGGATTGACATAGGTGTAGAGCGGCTCTGCATCGGCATTGCTGCCTACGGGTACGGGCTGACCGTTGGCCCAACCGGGCAGACGGAGCATCATGGCAAAACTGTTGCCAGTAGTCTCATCGACCTTGATGCTGACGGTTCCCTGCCAGGGCATTTCTGTGGTTTGCGTCAGTTTCACAGTGCCGCCAGGCATGTCTATCTCGCCTGTACCCTGGATGTAGAGGTTCACATAGAGATTGTTGTCGTGATGAGCATAGATGTAGCCGGGCACGGAGGCGGTGAAGCGGCAGAGGTTAGAGGGGCAGCAGGCGCAGCCGAACCACTCGCTACGCACCACGTCGCGGCCATAGACAGCCGATGTGCCGTTGCTGGCCAGCGGGTTGGGATAGAAGAAGTGGTCACCCGAGAGGCTGATACCCGAGATGAGTCCGTTGTAGAGCGTGCGCTCGATGACGTCGTAGTACTTGGCCTCGCCATGGAGCAGGAACATACGCCAGTTCCAATACACATTGCCGATGGCGGCGCAAGTCTCGCAGTAGGCTTCGCGGTTGGGCAGCTTGTAGTTCACATCAAAGGCCTCGCCGTTGATCTTGCCGCCGATGCCGCCGGTGATGTAGTACTTCTTCTCCACCACGTTCTCCCAAATCCTGTCGATGGCCTTCAGGTACGACGGGTCGCCCATGATGGCGGCCACGTCGGCCATACCGCTGTACATATAGGCTGCGCGCACGGCATGACCCACGGCCTCGTCCTGCATGATGACGGGTTTGTCGGTCTGGCTGTACTCTTTGCGCATCACACCCTTCAAGCCACGCAGGTCGAGGAAGTACTTGGCCAGTTTCAGATAGTCCTCCTTGCCTGTGGCACGATACATCTTCACCAGTCCCATCTCCACAATCTGATGGCCAGGCTCGTAGGTCAGTCCGCCCACGAGGAAGTCCTTCACCAGCAGGTCGGCATTCTTCGTGGCGATGTCGAGCAGTGATGTCTTGCCCGTGGAGATATAGTGTGCGTAGGCGGCTTCATAGAGGTGGCCGCAGTTATACAGTTCGTGCGAGAGGTCGGGGTCTTTCTCCCAGCGGTTGGCACCCACCCATGAGTGCAGTGCGCCAGGCTTGCCTGCCGTGCGTGGCGTGTAGAGATAGCCGTCAGGCTCCTGTGCAGAGCCGACGAGGGCGATGAGCTCGTCCATCTTAGCGTCCATCTCGGCCGAGTAGTTGGTCTGTACGCTATAGGCCATGCCCTCCAGAATCTTGTAGATGTCGGTATCGTCGAAGGTGTTCTCGGTGTCAAAATAGCCGATGTTCTCACCGCGCAGGATGGCAGCGGCCTTCTCGAAGTTCAGCATGCGGTTGGTCTTCTCGCATTGTTCGAGGGCGATGGGGATGGTCACCGTCTGGTTCTGCTCCATGCGGGCCTTCCAGAAGTGATCCGTGAGGTGAACCTTCGAAAAATCGACGTTCTGAATGGGGTAGTCGCCATATACGATGTCCTTCTCCTCCATGCTGCCGATGACCTCCCATTCGGTCACGCCCAGTGCGGCATAGGTCGAGCCGTCGGTCTGTGCCTGCATAGTCAGCTTCAGCTTCTTGGTCTTCACAGGTTCGAACAGCACGGTGTTCACGGCTAAGCGTTTGCAGGTGTACTCCTGTCCGTCGAGCAAGACGACATCCTTCCACTCGGCGGTCTCCTCATCCATATACTGCAACTTCCACGACTGCGGCACAGCCACTCCGTTGCCGGCTCCCGATGTCTTGTCAGTGTCGGTCCAGAAATAGAGGTTCACCTGACGAACCGTCACCTCGTCGTTCCAACCGTAGCGCAGCCACTGTTCGGCAGGGCGGTTCTCGCTCCATGAGCCCCAGGTGTACGACTGTGCCATCTCGGCAAAGCCAGTCCTGCCGTCGTAGATGCCATAGAGGTAGGTGTCGCCCTTCGTGTAGCTGGCCTCAATCTCCGCGATGTTGTAGGCCATGTTGTCCTTCGGATAGGTTTTTCGGCAGACGCTCAATGTCAGGTTGAAACGTACGGCCCGGCCATTGGCCACGCAGTAGTATGTGATTTTATAGACATCGCCCACGGCAGAGGTTTTGCCACTCTCCTTGTGCTGACCCACCCAGAACGAGAAACTGCCAGACACAGCCGTAGCGTGGTTGTCCTCGATGTAGAAACGGGCGTCGGCACTGGCCCAGGCAGTATAGTAGCCCTCGGCGTTATACCAGTTGTTCGACTGATTGAACTGGTACGTGCCGTCGCTCTTCGGATAACAGAACATGGCACGGGCATTTGACGAGGTGACGCTGGTGCCCAGAGCTGCGGTCAACTGCGAGTAGGGCACGCTCAGCACGGTGTAGTCGTAGTTGGAGTTTGGTTCCTGCTCGGTGGTGAGCGTGTAGGTGCCCGCCACCGTGTAGTCGACAGAGTTGATGTTGACGGTCTCAGCCCCTGTAGCTTCGGCATAGCTCACGTTTTTCGTGATGTACACCTCCGAATTGGCCTTCATGCCCACGGCTGCGACGAGCAGGGCCAATGTAAGAAATAACTTCTGTCTCATTTTTTGTTTATTTGTGAATACTCTGTTATGCTGTTATTTAATCATTACCTTCTTTCCATCAACGATGTACAAGCCTTTTCTTAGAATAGTGTTGTCGATGCGGCGGCCTTGCAGGTCGTAGATGACAGCCTGTCCTGTTCTTGCTTCCTTCACAACCTCAATACCCGTCGTGCTGCTGACCATGCGGAGAGTGAAGTCATCGAGGTCGAGGGTAGCGGAGGCGGTGCTGCTGACGGTGATGCCGAGGTGGAGGGTGCCGCCGGTGACATCGGCTTCTACCTTATAGATATTACTGTCGGAGACGGGCGTGGTGGCATCGGCTGCGAAGAGGGAGGCAGTAAGGGTACCGCTGGTGCAGACGGTGGCGGCTATCTCGTAGCGACCATTAGGCAGGTCGGTAACGATCTGGTTGATTGTGGCCGTGCCGTTGATGCCCCAGAGTTGCAAGTGCTCCTGACCACTTGCGATGAGGGTGCCCTTGGCAGCTGTGCTGCTCTTGATGTTGACGGTGCCGCTACAGTCGATGGTCCAGCCCAAGGGGCGCGTGGCCTGTACGGCGTTGTACCAGCAGAAGCCTTCGGCGAAGTCGGGATTGACAAGGGCAAAGGTGGCATCATCGCCTGCGGTGAGTGACTGACGGGCAGCGAGGCGCTGCTGGCGCACGGCGGCATCGAGGTCGGCGAGGGTGCCGTCAAAGTCGGTCATGCCTGAAACGCATTTTGCAAAGTCGAGGGTAGAGACATAAGCACCGTCCATGGCGGCGGGATTGGCATTGAGGGCGATGGCGATGTCGTCGTTGGCGGCAATCTCCTCGGCCACGCAGCGGGCGGTGATGTAGGCACCGAACTGGCAGAGGTGGGTGTTGTCAATCTCCGAGCCGGGGAAGTACTCGTGGAGGGCGCGGCTGCCTACGATACCGGCGATGTTCTCGTACTGGGCACTGAGCAAGGTCATGTCAATGAGGGGCACGTTGAGTTCTGCGGCTAACTGACGCATGGCTTCGGCGTATGCCTCATGCTCATTGACGATGTTGCCGTCAGAGCCGAAGATGCGGCGCACGATGGGTGTTAGCAGCACGGGGTTGGCACCCTTGGCGCGGGTCTCGCTGACGAAGCGTGTGAGGTTCTGCTTGTAGGTGGTCTGCGGGTCGGTGTGCAGCGAGGCATCGGTCTTCTCGTCGTTATGTCCGAACTGGATGAGCACGTAGTCGCCTTCGCTGAGTTGGTTCACGACGGTAGTCCAGCGACCTTCGTCGATGAAACTCTTCGTGGAGCGGCCATCAGCGGCGTGGTTGCTGACGGTGACCAGCGATGCATCGACGAACTGCGGGAACAGCATGCCCCAGCCACGCTCGGTGGCACTCGACTTCTGCGCCATCGTCGAGTCGCCGATGGTGAACACCTTGATGGGTTTCTGCCCGGGCAGCAGGAAGGAGAGGCTCTTCAGCGTGAAGCGGTATGACGAGAGCTGTCCGCTCTTCGAGAGCTGGAAGAAGTAGTAGGTCTTACCCGCCTCTACGTCGAAATCGTAGGAGGCGTCCCAAATGGTGGAGATGACCTGTGCCGAAGCGATGTCGTTGCCATCCATGGTGACGAACACCAACTGCTGGGCAGCGTCGGTCGATGGCTTGCAGCCGATGGTCAGCGTGCCGGTCTCGCTGGCTTCAATCTTCAGGAAGCAGCCACGTGTGGGTAGTGTACCGTAAGGGCTTGTCTCGGAGAACTCGGTGACAAGCGTGTTGGCTGTGCCGTCGGTAGAGGGCATCTGTGAAGGTATCAATCCACCGTTCCCTGAATGATAACTCCATGTGGTCTGAGTATCATCGGCATTGCCAAGGGTGATGCTGGCACCTTTGAGCAATACCTGCGAACCGCTGTAGTAAGGACCACCCGTGGGAGCCGTCCACGATGCACCGGTGCCGTCGCCCCAAGTGACGAGGCCGTCGGTCTCTTCCTGGCCGTCGAGCGTGAGGAGCACGCATGAGGCGGTGGTCATGGATACCTTGCCATCGCTGATAGTCACGTCTGTTTCCTTCACCCAGCGGTTGTTCTGGTCGAAGTAGCCGCGCTGTGCCGAGGTGGCGTTGAGCGAGGACGGAATGGTGAAGGTGCCGCCAGCGGTAGAGAGCAAGGCTATCTGGCTCGAAGAGTGGCGCACGGCGATGGCCTGCGTGGTGGCGGCAGTAGGAGTGAACGAGATACCTGCGAGTCCGCTCTCGGCGGCGGTGGAGGATCCTGCGTAGTTATAGACATAGAGACCGTTGCCGTGCGAGCGCAGGGCGATGTCCTGATTGGCCAGGTTCAGTATCTTGTTGCGCTGGCGCACAAGGGTGATATGGCTGCGTTCAGAAAGTGTATGTCCATTGTTGCCATAAAGTCCGTTACCATCGACAGGACCGAGGTTGTAGTAGTTGAACGCCTTGTTGCCAGCCAGAGCAGCCAACTGATAGAGTGGTGAGTTGCCGTCCTTGGCATCGATTTCCATAATCATGCGGAAGTTTTTGCCATTGTTGCCGAGTTGCCCGTTGATGTCGCCCTTCACGCTGCTTGCACTGGTGCCATAGACATCGATGCCCACAAAGTCGATGTTGGTGCCACCGTTGTTGCGTTTCGATTCGTTAGCGCTGGTGCGGCCGCTGGTTTCATAACTGACACAATTCAGGCGTGTCCAAACCACATACTTTGATTTCTTCACGGCCGAACCTACCTGATGGTAGTAGTTGATGATTTCGGCAGCAGTGGCCGAGTTGCCGCCGTGGGCACGTGCCTCGTTACCCAACTGCACACCAACTACAGTGTGCGGATTGTCATTGTTGGCATCCCAAAGCGCGATGTGTTCCATCACGCGGCTGAGTACTGTCGTCTCGCGGGCAATCAGATTCTTGTCACGCCAGTCAAGCGAGTACTCCCACTCGGTGCGCAGCATATTAAACTCCGAGGTTCCCTCAATAGAGCAGACATAGTCAGGAGTACGCAACTGCTGGCGACCATTATAGTTCCATAACCACTGTACGCGGCCACCGCTGCTCCAGGAGAACCACAGAATCTCGGCATGGACACCGTATTTCTTGCACCAGTTCAGATAAGTGTCGAGAATGCGCCAGTCGAAATGGTTCTTCTCTGGTTCCACCTCGCTCCAGAAGAGAGGGATGCTCAACGTGTTGAAGCCATCGTTGGCGGCACGTTTGAAAGCGGCCTCAATCTCGGTCTCGCTCCAGCCCTCATAACCACGTAGTTTGTCAGGACGCACCTGTATCTCGGTAGCGTAGAAGGGGCGTCCATCCACACGCAGCACATATTTCTCCGAGCCGTTGAGCGTGAGGTCGACGCTGGAGACGGTCTGCTGCACAGGGGCGATGGTGTACTGCGAGTTGTAGTAAGCCTCGCGGGCAGCGTTCAGGGCATCGGCAGCATCGACCGTGCTGAGTGAAGGATTGGCCTGCAACTGTGCGTAGAAGGCTTCGGCCGTGGCAATGGCGGCATCGAAGGCTTCGGTGCCGGGATATGTGTCGGACTGTCGCTCCTGTTTTGCGGCGGCGATGAGAGCCGCGAACTGCTCCATGGCCTTGCGCTCGGCGGCACGCTGGTCGGCATACACCTGATAGTCGGCCAAAGCGGCATCGATGGTGGCAATAGCTGCTATCACAGCCTCAGCAGCGGCATCAGAGCCAAGAGCCTCGGCTGTAGCGATGGCATCCGTGATGGGCGTGGCATCGTAGCCCTCCTCCAAATTGTCAAGTATCGTCTTGGCCTCGTTAATCTTCAGGGCGAGCACTTCGCGGTAGCCTTCAGCGTCCATGCCTAAGTATTGCAAAGTAAAAGTGTCGAAGTCGAGCGTCACGCCTCCCGTAGTGGCAAGGTCAAGGCCCAGTTCCAAAGTACCGTCGAACACCACGCCTGTGGTGCTGTATGTCTTCCCTGCATTTGATGCGACAGCCGTCTTGCCGTAATTTGCATAGAGCGCGATGCTGCCACCGAAACTGGTGGCTACAACCGTAGCGCTGAGTTGATAGCGGCCGTTGGGCAGGTTGGTCAGCGTCTGGTAGGCACGACCCGTCAATGCGGCACCGTCCTGCCATATCTGCCAGTGGTTCTGGCTTCCAGCAATCACGCCCCCCCACTTCTCCGCTGTCGAGATTTTCGACTGCGTAGCCTTCGCATCGAGCGTCCAGCCGACAGGAGCCCCGCCGCTCATCGTCGCATCGTCAAAGTTGGGGTTCACGATGCTGGCGGTCATGTCTATGGTCGTACCCTCGGGCAGCGTCATACTCTGCGGGGCGTAGGCTCCCGTACGGTAGATAGCCTTCGCGGCTCCCGTGATGCCCATGCCGTCGGGGGTAATCTTCACAAGGCGCACATTGTCGAGCCAATCGACCTTTGACACCTCACGATAGAATGAAAAGTATATTTCCGAAGAAGTGGCCTGCGGAGCCTGGAAGATAGTGGCGAACGACTGCTGCGAGTAGTCGCCTTCCAGTGTCGTGTAGCCTTCGAGGGTCAGCAGGTCGTTGGTGGCTAATGAGGTGCCGAGCCACAGCTCATACACTCCGTTACCGTTGCCAGTGCCATCGCTTGTCCAGTAGTTGCATTTGAGGAGATAGGCCGCACCCGCTTCCAATGTCCCTGCCGTCAGCCTTTGGCAGAGCCACTTGCTGCGCGAGTGCAGGATGATGCTCTTCGTGCCGTCGCTGCGTTTCGACTCATTCTCGCGCACGTTCACATAGCCCACGTCGCCGCCCCATGTCGGGGTGCCGCCGTCCCAAGTGTCCCAGTCGGCAGCCTTCCAGCGGCCCGTAGCCATCTGCTCGGTGACGGTCTCGAAACTGCCGTTGCGGATGATGTTCTCGTCCACCTCCGCATAATTATATTGTGGTGTTTGTGTGGTCACGTATGCGTTATTCTCAAAGATATAGACCACGCCGTCCTGCTGCACGAAGCGCACCGTGCCGCTCTCGGTCGGCGTGTAACTGACATGGGCAAAGCCGATGCTGACCGTCGTCCCAGCCGTGGCTTCGACCTCTAAGGTGAAGTTGTTGGTTGTTGGAACAAACTGGCTGAGGTTCTCCACGTTCTGCCCGCCGAAGTCATCGGCAGTTTTAAAGTTCGGCAGCACCGTCCCTGCGGCCTGTCCACCAGCAGTCACCGCCATCAGCAGCACCGCCACGAAAGTCTTTAGATTGAAGTTAGTCATACGTTTTGGGTTTTGAATGATTTCTGCCGCGAAGTTCGGAAAATTCATACGTACATGGGTGCATTATTGTTAAAATGAGGTACAGAATTAGTTAAAATGACAATAGTGAACCTCTTTTGCACGTTTTTTTACCATGAGTCTCATCTTTTTGGGCTTTTTTTAGTAATTTTGCAACCAAGATCAATAGATTGTTCCACAGAATGAGAAGAAAGATACAGCTGCTGATAATGCTCATAACGCTCGTCTGCGTACATCTGACGGGAGTACGGGCGCAAAGGCTACGGGTAGGCGACGGAACGTCGGGAATGAGGATGATGCACGTTGCCGTGCCAGCCTCGGAAGAGTTGCACTGCATCCACTTCGACCGACAGGGGTTGCTTTGGATAGGTACGTCGACAGGTATCAGGTCGTATGACGGATATACGGTGAAGGAGCAGTTTGTCAGTGCTGTACGCAATTATCCGCAATTGGGGAGCGACGTGTATAGTCTGACCACGGACGCTGATGGGAATCTATGGGCAGGAACTAACAACGGACTTGTTTGCATTGACATGAAAATGGGAAAGTCACGTCTTTTTGTGTTCCCCAAACAGAGCCAACAAATCATATACCGACTGTTTACAGCGCATGATGGGACATTGTATGTCGGAACTGACGATGGCTTTTCCATATATAATAAAGAGGAGGAGGATTTCGAACATTTCAATGTTGACAAGAGCAAAGCACTGTTCCCCGACGGTCGGACGGACAAGTACGTGGGCTGGGGCGTGAAAGATTTTGCGGAGACACCTGACGGCGATATTATTATTGGCACATGGAGCCAGGGTTTGTGGCGCTATTCCCCTAAGAAGAAACAGATTCTCGCCTACGAAAAGGTGAACTGGATGAACTCCGCCTTCACGCTTTGCATTGACCGGCAGCAGCGGCTATGGATTGGAACGCAGGCATACGGCGTGCAGCGAATAGACCAGCTGGATGACTACAAACTGGAGACGATACAATTCGTGAACCCAGAGACAGCCAATCCCTTACCCCATCGCGTGGTCTATGACCTGACGGAGCAAGCTGACGGACGAATATATGCATGGACAGGTGACACCATCTGCGCCGTGAAAGGTCCCGATGGTGCTCAGTGGATAGCTACTCGTTTCGGTGGTATTGAACGGATGCAGAATGGCAAGACGCAATTCATGAATTACGCCACGGGCACGGTTCAGAGTCTCTTTACCGATGACGGGCGGCAGTTCTTCTTTGGTAATGGCACGTCAGGGTTGGGTTGGACAGATGTACAGACAGGTGAGGTTCGTCATAATAATCAAGTGCCCGGTTATAACTTGTTGCCAACAGACGGCACTTCTCCCAAGCATATCACTTCGATGGTGCGCCGCTATAATGGAGAACTATGGATGGCTGCGGGTGACAACGGCATACTTGTAAGCCGTCCTGACGGCACAAATAAGATTCTATACACCCACAGCCGACAAATGCCCTATGTGAAAGATAACGTGACGGCACTTTGCGAGTCGCACCATGATCAGACACTCTGGATTGGTCAGCGGCAGGGTATTTCATATCTGACCAAAGACGGAAAGGGTACACATCTGAATGTGAAAACAGATTCGGTTGACCTGACAGGATATTTTATGGTGAACCACATCTCCGAAGACCATGAGGGTCGCATTTGGGTGTCGTCTGCCAATGGCGGAATTGTAAAGATTGAGGGCAATCCTGCAGATTCCGCGTCATTGAGATATAGACAGTACTGCACTCCTTTCACCAATGTCACTGCCTGTTTCGAGGATAGCCGCCACCGACTGTGGGCTATCTGTGCAAGGGGATTGTTGAAATACCAGATTGAAAAGGATTGCTTCGAGTCAGTCAGTCAGACTCTTCATATTGTTGGGAAGAAAGTCCTGGCTATCAATGAAGACCAATACGGTTCACTTTGGCTTGCGACAGACGGCGCATTGGTATGCTTGGATGTAACAGGCGGCTCTACCGTTAGCTTTACCGAGCAAGACGGGTTGGCCAGCACCACATTTTCTCCAAACGCCATGTTCCGTTATGGAAATCAGCTCTTCTTTGGCACTGTCAACGGCTTTGTGGCCTTCCAACCGAAGGCATCCTACAAAGATAACGACAACAGCCAGATGAATCTGATTGTCACGGACATTTTGATTGATGGCTCCTCCGTCCTCTCTCTCGATTCTGCCACAGCTGCCAAAATTACGTCCGAACTGCCTTTACAGACACGCAGCATCACCATACCTGCAACGGTCAAGAAGTTCGGTATTGAATTCTCATTACTATCCTACGTCAATCAGACCGAAACACAGTATGCCTATCAGTTAGAGGGTTATGATGACGACTGGCAGTATGTCGGTGGGGGGGGGCATCTTGCCATCTTCGACCGTGTACCGCCGGGTACATACCAATTTCATCTGCGAGCCGCCGACAGCCGTGGCGGGTGGCACGAACTGCCATATACAATAAAAGTGCATGTGCTTGCTCCTTGGTATGCCACATGGTGGGCCTACTTGATTTATATATGCCTGTTGGCCACCATCGCCCGTTTCATTTGGAAATACTTGCAGATGCGACGTGAGATGAAAGCCAGTCGCCGTTTCTCTACAATTCTGCAAAGTGCACAGATACAGATTGAATCGGCAAGTATGGAAGAGAAAGAAGTAGAAAAGCAGGAAAGGAAATCACTTGTTCCTGCAACTGATATTGCAGGTCAGCGTAACGCAGAATTCATTACTCGTGCCACTCAACTTGTACGGGAGCATCTTGACGACTCCGAATACAACCGTGACCGTATGGCCGCCGACCTTGGCATGAGCGTCTCATCACTTTACAGCCGTCTGCGCGAATGTACAGACCTCAGCATCCAGACTTTCATTCAGACCATCCGTCTCAATGCTGCCGCCGACATCTTACGTCACCACCCCGACATTCGCATATCAGAACTTGCTTATCGTGTTGGTTTCAACACACCTAAATACTTCTCTCAGTGTTTCAAGAAAGAATTTGGTGTATTACCTGGTGATTATATAAAAAAATGAATTCGCGCTTGGGTTTACAAAAGTTAAAAATGTTAAATCTTCGCTATTTCTCCCATCTATAGAATCCGCGTAATCACTTTTCTACCGTTTTAATCGAAACTAATTGACACACAATAAGTTGTAGATACGAGGGCTGTAGTGCCCTGGCTTCCATCACTATTCCGAGCAGCGTGACCAGTATTGGAAGCTATGCTTTCATCCGCGACAAGGGCCTGACCTCCGTCATCATTTCCGAGGGCGTCACCACAATAGGGGAGGCCGCTTTCGCGTTCTGTTCCTGTCTGAGTTCTGTAATTATTCCAAAGAGCATCACCAGCATTGGGGATGGTTCCTTCTATGGCTGTAGCGCACTCACTTCTGTCATCTCACAAATTCAAGAGCCGTTTGCATTTGGACCAGAGGCTTTTGATGCTATTTCTGATGCGTGCATCCTCTATGTTCCAAAAGGTACGAAGGATGCTTACATCGCTGCCGGATGGACGGAAGATGTATTCAAGGGCGGCATTGTGGAGATGGAGCAGGACCTCGACCCCATTGAAGAAGACCAAATCATAGACATTGCCGACCAGATTGACGAAGAAACCAACCTCGAAGGCAACATCGTGGGCGACATCTACTACAACATCAGCAGTGGCAATGGTTCATATGATATAGCAAATGGCTGCATCGTTGTCACCAAGCCGACCGAAGACAACACGATGGAAGGGACAGATATTTTCGGCGAAGACTTTAAGGCTGGCTTCACAGGCATCGTCTTCAAGATTCCTGCAGGAAAGGGCACTGTGAAGATACAGGCCGAGACGACCGGCAACATGGTGCTGAAAGTGAAGATAGGCGACAACGACCCCATCGAGATGGAGTTGGAAGGAAAGCTGAAAGTTTCGTTCCCCTACAACGTAACTGAGGACACCTATGTCTATATCTACGGAAGCTACGGCAGCAGTGGTGTCAAGGGCATGCATAAGGCTCCTGGCGAAGGCGAACTGAAGATCTATGGTGTGGAACTGATACATGACCAGACGCCCACGGATATCGAAGTTACCTTCGCAGACAAGGCATACACGGAAAATGCTATCTACAACCTGTCTGGTCAGCGTTTGACAACCCTTCAGAAAGGAGTGAACATCATCCGTGCCCAAGACGGCACCACACGAAAGGTATTTATTAAGTAAACACACACTAACAGAGTAAACACTCCTTCTTCTCAAACCGAGCGCTCACCGTTCAAACGATGGGCGCTCAGCTTTTTTATACTTGGCGTGGGTGTGTCGGTGCTGTCAAAAATGGCGTTATGAGGTGATTGTTTTCTGCCATGCTGTCACACTTTTCTGACAGTGCAGCACGTCATGGCTGACAGTACAACCCACACTATTCCGCTGGCACAGGTTTTGCACTTTTGTCGGCAGTGACCTGAAAGTGCGTCATGACGACAGCGGCTTTCGAGCCATCATAAAACAGATTTCGAAACAATTAACAACTTAAAACAATACACAATTATGGGAAAGATTATTGGAATTGACCTCGGAACCACCAACTCGTGTGTATCCGTATTCGAAGGCAACGAACCCGTTGTCATCGCTAACAGTGAAGGTAAGCGCACTACCCCGTCGATCGTCGGATTCGTCGATGGCGGCGAGCGCAAAGTAGGCGACCCTGCCAAGCGTCAGGCTATCACCAACCCGAAGCGTACGGTGTTCTCCATCAAGCGTTTCATGGGTGAGACCTACGAGCAGGTTCAGCAAGAAATCGCACGTGTACCATACGAAGTGAAGCGCGGCGACAACAACACCCCGCGTGTTGACATCGACGGACGCCTGTACACCCCGCAGGAAATCTCGGCCATGATTCTGCAGAAGATGAAGAAGACTGCCGAGGACTATCTGGGACAGGAAGTGACCGAAGCCGTCATCACCGTACCTGCCTACTTCTCTGACTCTCAGCGTCAGGCCACGAAGGAAGCCGGACAGATTGCCGGTCTCGACGTGAAGCGCATCGTCAACGAACCGACGGCCGCAGCCCTGGCCTACGGTATCGACAAGGCGCAGAAGGACATGAAGATTGCCGTCTTCGACCTCGGCGGCGGTACGTTCGATATCTCCATCCTGGAGTTCGGCGGTGGCGTGTTCGAAGTGCTCTCGACCAATGGTAACACGCACCTCGGCGGCGACGACTTCGACCAAGTCATCATCGACTGGCTCGCCGGCGACTTCAAGGCTGAGGAAGGCATCGACCTGACCCTCGACCCGATGGCCATGCAGCGTCTGAAAGAGGCTGCCGAAAAGGCTAAGATTGAACTGTCAAGCTCGTCTTCGACCGAAATCAACCTGCCGTACATCACCGTCGCAAGCGGTATGCCGAAGCACCTCGTAAAGACCCTCACACGCGCCAAGTTTGAAGCCTTGGCACACAACCTCATCCAGGCATGTCTCGAACCCTGCCAGAACGCCATGCGCGACGCTGGTCTGCAGAAGTCGGACATCGACGAAGTCATCCTCGTGGGCGGTTCGACCCGTATTCCTGCCGTTCAGCAACTCGTCGAGCAGTACTTCGGCAAGGCACCTTCGAAGGGCGTCAACCCTGATGAAGTCGTAGCCGTGGGTGCAGCCATACAGGGCGCCATCCTCAACAAGGAAGAAGGCGTGGGCGACATCGTCCTGCTCGACGTGACGCCTTTGTCGATGGGTATCGAAACCCTCGGCGGCGTGATGACCAAGATGATCGAGGCCAACACGACCATTCCTTGCAAGAAGAGCGAAGTGTTCTCGACCGCAGCCGACAACCAGACCGAAGTGACCATCCACGTGCTCCAGGGCGAACGTCCTATGGCCGCCCAGAACAAGAGCATCGGCCACTTCAACCTCACAGGCATCGCACCTGCACGCCGTGGCGTTCCGCAGATTGAAGTATCGTTCGACATCGACGCTAACGGTATCCTCAACGTTACCGCCAAGGACAAGGCAACTGGCAAGGAACAGGCCATCCGCATCGAAGCATCCTCCGGTCTGTCGAAGGAAGAAATCGACCGCATGAAGGCCGAAGCCGAAGCCAATGCCGACGCCGACAAGAAGGAACGTGAGAAGATTGACAAACTCAACCAAGCCGACTCGATGATTTTCCAGACGGAGAACTTCCTGAAGGACAACGGCGACAAACTCGGCAGCGACCGCGGCAACGTCGAAGCCGCCCTTAACAAGCTCCGCGACGCCCACAAGGCTCAGGACCTCGCCGCCATCGACGCCGCCACCGCCGAACTGAACAACGTCATGCAGGCCGCCTCTCAGAAGATGTACGCCAACGCAGGCGGTGCCCAAGCAGGCCCCGGCTTCAACCCCAGCGACGCAGGCCAGCAGGCTGGCCCGCAGCAAGGCCCCACCACCGAAGACGTCCAAGACGCCGACTTTGAGGAGGTGAAGTAACACACTACGACTTGTACAACATAATAGATATGAAAACTCCGCGGTGCTTCATCATTAGCACTGCGGAGTTTTTTAATGAAAATTTTGTTGGAAAGTTTTTTTTGCCGTATCTTTGTAGCAAAGAGAAACGTATCACCGTTATTTATTCATACAAAAACACTTAGGATTATGAGCAAAGATTTGAAAGGAACGAAGACGCTGGAGAATTTGATGGCAGCGTTTGCCGGCGAGTCGCAGGCACGAAACAAGTACACGTACTTTGCCTCTAAGGCGAAGAAAGAGGGCTACGAGCAGATTGCCGAACTATTTACGGAGACGGCGAACCAGGAGAAGGAACACGCGAAGATTTGGTTCAAACTGTTCCACGGCATCGGCGACACGATGGAGAATTTGAAGGATGCCGCTCAGGGCGAGAACGACGAGTGGACGGACATGTATCCGCGCATGGCGAAGGAGGCCCGCGAAGAGGGTTTCGACGAGATTGCCGACCTGTTCGAGGGCGTGGCTGCCGTCGAGAAGGTGCATGAGGAGAAGTACCGCAAATTGCTCGCCAACATCGAGGAGGGCATTGTGTTCAGCCGCGACGGCGACCGTGTGTGGCAGTGCCGCAACTGCGGGCATATCCACGTGGGGAAGCAGGCTCCGGAGGTTTGCCCTGTATGCAACCACCCGCAAGCCTACTTCGAACTGAAGAAGGAAAATTATTGACTTGTACGGCCTACATCATACGTCCGGCGACGACGTCCCAGTCGATGATCTGCCACAATGCGGCAAGATGGTCGGCGCGACGGTTCTGATAGTCGAGATAGTAGGCGTGTTCCCAGACATCGAATGTGAGCAATGGCCGCAAGCCCTTCTGAACGGGGTTTGCGGCATCTTTTTCTTGGGTGATGACGAGGTTGCCCTGCTCGTTCTGGCTCAGCCAAACCCACCCAGAGCCGAAGAGTGTCGTGCCCTGCTGTGTAAAGGTCTTTTGGAAGTCGTCGAACGTGCCGAATGCTTTCTCGATGGCTGCCAACAACGAACCTGTGGGACGGTTGTCGGACGTGGGCTGACGGAACTGCCCAAAGTAGAGGTTGTGGTTGAGCACCTGTCCAGCATTGTTGCGCATGCCACCTTCGGACTTCACGACGATTTCGTCGAGCGTCATGTCGGCAAACGGTGTGCCTTCGATGGCTGCGTTGAGGTTGTTGACATAGGTCTGCAGGTGTTTGCCATGGTGAAACGACAGGGTTTCACCGCTGATGACGGGTTGCAACGCCTCTTTGTCGTAGGGCAAGGGGAATAATTCAAATTTAGCCATTGTCTTTCATTTTTTAGTGGTTAAAACTTCTCGGCTCACAAATGTACGCTTTTTCTCTGAAAGTTCCTCATTTTCACCCTCAAAAAAACGGCAAAAAACGCACCGCAGTGTAAATAAATTTGCACCGCAGTGCGTCTATAGTCGTACCGCAGTCGAAATTTATTTGCACTGCGGTGTAATTTTCACGTGTTTTCAAGCCGTTTTTTTCAGCAGAAACGACTAACTTTGCACGTTGAAAGTCTTGAGGACCAATAAAAAATGAAAGAGGAAGAGACGATTCGTTATTCCAACAAAGACTATAAGCGGCTGGGCGACCGCATCCGCAAAGACCCTGACAACATCAGCGACGAGGACCTGTGCGTGCTGCAGCAACTGAGGCTGACGTACAAGGAGCCGCTGGCGGTCATCTTCACGGCCATCGAGAAGTCGGCGCACAAGGTCGACCCGAACTGCATCTGCACGTACCGTGTGAAGCGCATCGAGTCGATTGTGAGCAAACTGCTGCGATTTCCGGAGATGCAGGTCAACCGTGCCGAGGACATCGCCGGGTGTCGCTGTATCCTGTCGTCGACGGAGAAGGTGTATAAGTTGTACGACAAACTGATGAAGAATCAGGACCGTCTGCCGTTTGAGTTCCAGGGACGCATCCACGACTACATCGCCGAGCCGAAGGAGAGTGGCTACCGCAGCATCCACCTGAATGCCGTGCTGAAAGGTGGCGACAACCGCCGCATCGAGATTCAGTTGCGAAGCCTCGAACACCACAACTGGGCGACGCTTGTCGAGATTACCGACCTGCTGTTCCAGAGCCGTCTGAAGGAGTTCGGGCGCAAGGGCAACAGCGACCTGTTCGACCTGCACCGTCTGCTGGCCAAAGAGCGAGACGAGATGACGTCGGGCGACTGCTACCAGATTGCCGACACGGCCATACAGTATCACTACATGGACCGTCTGGGCGAGGTGTTCACCCGCAACTACCTCGACGTGCGCCGTCAGTGGAACAAGATGAAACTGCAGAACTACCACTTCTTCCTCATCGCCACAGACAGCGAGGGTGTGCCCGACTTCTCGGGCTTCCTCGGATTCGAGGAGGCTGAACGTGCCTATTTCGACAGGTTTACGAACAACACGGGCAACCTGAACATCGTGCTGACACACTTACAGAAAGCCGGATTTACGAAAATCAGCGTGGCCTACTCCAACTACTTCCTCACGTTCAACAACACGCTGATGCGCATTCTCCTCTACCTCTCAGAGGCTGTCGTGATGTCGTACCACCAGCATCGTCTACGCCAGTTCCGCCGCTACTACCAGGCCTATCTCGACATTGTCCGTTTCTGGAACGAGAAGCAGGGGTTGGAACTCGACTCTTTCCGACACGACTCGTACATCAAGCGCTCTATCCTCAACGAGATGGAATGGAGCACCTCGATCAAGGACGAAGTGAATGCCTTCCGTACGATTACCATACAGATGCACCGCCGACTGGGTTTCAGCCTCACGGGCATCGTTCCCTATATCGTCATGAAGCGGATGCAAAGCCGTTTCAAACAAGAAATGCAAGCGAATGAAGAAAATCTGTGACTTTATCGCCCGTTGGATGGGCGTGCTCGTGCTGCTGACCGCCGTGGCTGCACTAGTAGTGCCCGAAGGATTCAGTTGGATGGACACCTGGGTGATCAATCCGCTGCTGGGTGTCATCATGTTCGGCATGGGCCTGACGCTGTCGCCGCAGGACTTCAAAATTGTGGCACAACGCCCGAAGGACATCATCGCCGGCGCATTGGCTCAGTTTGTCATCATGCCCTCGCTGGCATGGGCACTGGCCAAAGCGTTTGCGCTGCCTGAAGAGTTGGCGCTGGGCGTCATCCTCGTGGGATGCTGTCCGGGCGGCACGGCGTCGAACGTGATTACGTATCTGGCAAAAGGCGACTTGGCGCTGTCGGTAGGCATGACCGCCACGACGACGCTGCTGGCACCGCTGGTCACGCCGCTGCTCGTCTGGCTGCTGGCAGGGACGATGGTCGATGTCGATACGGTGGGCATGCTGCTGAGCATCGTCTATGTGGTCATTGCGCCGATTGTGGCAGGCCTGCTTTGTCAACGCTTTCTGCGAAAGTTGACAGAAAGCGTCACACCCTATTTGCCGGCGTTCTCCTCGCTGACCATTGCCGTGGTGGTGGCGATTGTCGTCTCTCACGTTGCTGACAAACTGCTCAGCGGCGGCCTCATCGTCGTCGTGGTGGTGATGCTGCACAACCTCGGTGGACTATCGATGGGATTTCTGCTCGGCAAACTTATGCGCATGACGAAACCGAAGACCACCGCCATTGCCATCGAAGTAGGCATGCAGAACTCCGGCCTCGCCTCGTCGCTGGCCGTGATGCACTTTGCCGCCTTCCCGCTCGCCACGGTGCCTGGTGCCATCTTCAGCGTGTGGCACAACATCAGCGGCGCGATGGTTGCAAGTCTTCTACGGAAATTGAATGAGAAAGAATGAGAGAGTTTCAGAATAATAAATAAAAAAAGGGAATGGCGCTTACCATTCCCTTTCTTTGTCTGTCATCACAGCCTTGGGATCGTTTGCCAACTCTATGAAAAGTTTACAGATACGCCCGAGACCATTGCCGCCTGGACCGGCATTCGATCCTCCGCTGGAGATGTATTGGTCGTCGGAAAAGTTGGCAAAGAAACTCCACATGTAGCCGTCGAGCACACGGACAGCCGGTTCGTAGCGGTTCTTGTACTCGTACATCTTTTCTTCTTCGATGATGGCGCGGAACTTATCCAGCGTCTTCTGGTCGATGGTCAGTTGGTAGAGCGGGCCATAACTTTCGCGCATGGCCTTGACGATGATGCCGCTGTCGGTCTTTTCCACACGTCCTTCGTACTCATAGCCGGCCATCATGCCGCTGCGTGTATAGGAAAGCGACGTCAGTTCGCCCTTCGGCATTTGTGCATTGGCACCGCACGAAGACATCAGTCCCAGCACACCGCCGAGACATGCCGATAATAGAGTTTTTTTCGTCATCATATTCGTTCTTTTAAGGTTAACACTGGCAAAAATACAGACTTTTTCCGTATTCATCAAGTATTTTCGCCGAAAATGACGTAACTTTGCAGAAAATCAAGCAGAAAACCACATGAAACGCATACTTTTCGTCTGTCACGGAAACATCTGCCGCAGCCCGATGGCAGAGTTTGTGATGAAGGATTTGGTCAAGAAGGCTGGACGCGAGGATGATTTCTATATCGAGTCGGCCGCCACATCGACCGAGGAACTCGGCAACCCCGTCTATCCGCCAGCCCGACAGAAACTTGCCGAGCACGGCATCGGTTGCCGTGGTAAGACGGCCCGTCAGATGCGTCGCAGCGACTATGCCGAGTTTGACCTGCTCATCGGCATGGACTGCTGGAACATCCGTAATATGGAACGCATCTGTGGCGGCGACCCCGACGACAAAATCCACATGCTGATGGACTACACAGACCGCCCTGGCGAAGTCGCCGACCCATGGTACACGGGCAACTTCGACGCTACTTGGCGCGACGTGCTGGAGGGTTGCACGGCGCTGATGGAACAAACCATGGCATAAAACGAATATTGCTGTCCGCTAAAACTTTTTGTTTGCACTATACAAATTTAGGCCGAGTTCCACGCTTGGAACTCGACCTTTGTTGTTACCTTTGTTTTTATCACAAAACATTGATAACACGAACAAAAGTACACATTTTATCGGACAGTCGGCGCAGGCTGGTCACGGCGTGGCTGAAAAGGCAGCAAATCATCGGCTCGACCACCATCTCACTCTTCTCCAACCTCATCTTCAAGGGCGTGGGCAGGCACCAGTCAAAACAAGGCTTGATGATGAAGGTCTGAAAAAGTTCCATGACAGCCATACCCAATGGCTGGGACAGGAGAAACAGGCACTTGAAGGCCATCACAGGCAGCAGAAAGAGAGTTGGCAGAAGCAGAGCCAACGGCTAATGAACATCGTGAAGAACAACGAGGGCGTATGGATTTCCACAAAACTGTTCTACGTTGTCGGTTCTCTGTCCCTACTGTCAATCATAACAATTGCAATAGAGATAGCTTTCTATGTGTATTTTCATTGGATTCAATAAGACCCACCGCCCGTCGCGACTGGGCGAGCGGGATGGATACATCATAGAAACAACGTGTGTGGTTATTTCTTCTTCGTCTGCTTGTTTAATCTGTAGATGACATGTAGCAAGGCGTAGCGGGGCGTGACGTTGCTCCACGTCTCGGTGCGGCCTTGGGCGTTCACCTCGTAGGTAGTGTTGCTGAGCTGGTGCAGCAGGTCATTTCTTCTTCGCATCAAACTTGTAATTGAACGTGAGGGACACGTAATGATGGAGGAACGAGGAACCGCCCTCGGTGCGCGATGTTGCCGTTATGTCGCTGTGGTAGCGGGTGTCGCGGTTGAAGAGGTCGTTGGCGTAAAGCGAGAGGCGGGCCTTGTTCTTCAGGAACTTGTAGCCGATGCCGGCGTTCAGCAGGAAGCGGTTGGCGTTCATGGCATCGGCGATGTAGCCTCGGTCGATCTGGAAGATGGGCAGGATGGAGAAGTACCAAGACTTCAGCTCGTAAGTGGCTGTGAGTTCCGCACGGTAGTTATAGATGTCTTGTCTGGGCTGCGCTACATCACTGTAGGTGTAGCGGTGCCATGCGAAGTTCTGATTCATGCTGAGGTATAGCGGACCATTGCGATACTCCAGGTTCAAGCGGTCGGTGAAGTCGGAGCTGCGCTGGCAATTATAGGTGATGCTGTTCGCACCATCCACGAGCGTCATGATACCATAGGCCTGGCCAAAGGACTCGCTAAGGTTATTCTTCAGGTGAAAATGCTTGCCGAGGTCGCGCTCGTAAAGAAGGCTTGCGCCCCAACGATGGCCGCCGCGCACGTTCTGCTTCTGCGACAAATAGGCACCCGTTTGGGAATTGTAGTGGAGGACGGTGCCGACGGGGTCGTAGTCGCGGCGGTAGTCCACGGAGGCGTTTAGTACTTGGTTGGCCTTGGTGAGCATGGTGCTGAAGCCAAGGCTTGCGTTGAGGGTGTGCGAGGTCTTGAGGTCGGGATTGCCTAATGTGACGTAGATTGGATTGGTGTCGTCGCGGTAGCCGATGCAGTC
>R23__coassemble_496_pt1 | contig 25904 bp, 17 predicted proteins | sample R23__metabat2_high_PE_006 | metagenome-assembled genome bin R23
GAGCGTGAGTATCTTTGAACGGAATTTAAGTACTTGGAATTTTCACGACAAGCACTTGGAATTTTCACGCTAAGCACTTGGCGTTCGAACGCTAAGCGCTTGGCGTTTTTACGCTAAGCGCTTGGAGGGGTTTCAGGACTTCGTTTTTGCCTCTTCCCAAAATGCGTCCATTTCGGCCAGCGTCATGTCGCGCAAAGTCTTTCCCTGCTCACAGGCTCGCTGCTCGACATAGTTGAAGCGGCGAATGAACTTGACGTTCGTACGTTCAAGCGCGTTGTCGGGGTTGATGTGGTAGAGGCGTGCTGCGTTGATGAGCGAGAAGAGCACATCGCCAAACTCGTTCGTGGCACGCTCTTCGTCCATGTTTTCGACTTCGGCTTCGAACTCTGCAATCTCTTCCTTCACCTTCTTCCAGACGTCGCGACGCTCCTCCCAGTCGAAACCGACGTTGCGCGCCTTGTCCTGAATACGGTAAGCCTTGACGAGCGACGGCAGCGCGTCGGGCACACCGCTCAACGTCCCCTTGCCCTGCTTTTCCTTCAGTTTAATCTGTTCCCACGACTTGGGGACCTCGCCAGCCGTTTCGGCCACGGCGTCGCCATAGACGTGGGGATGGCGGAAGATGAGTTTGTCGCTCTCTTTGTTGCAGACGTCTGCCATGTCGAACCGGCCTTGCTCCTCGCCGATGCGGGCATAGAAAATCATGTGCATGAGCACGTCGCCGATTTCCTCCGCGATGCCACGCGGGTCGTCTTTCATCAGGGCATCGCACAGTTCGTAGGTCTCCTCGATGGTGTTAGGACGCAGGCTCTCGTTGGTCTGCTTACGGTCCCACGGACACTTCTCACGCAACGTGTCGAGCACGTCGAGCAGGCGTCCGAAGGCTTCCAGTTTTTCTTCTCTTGTATGCATGTCCGTTTTGTTAAACGCTGAATTTTGTGCAAAGTTAGGGGTTATTTTGCAGTTAACCACACAATTATTAATTTTTAATTGTATTTTATTAATTTTTTCTCGTAACTTTGCAGCGAATATGCGCGTATGCGTATTATAATAAGGAAGATATGAAACGATTTTACATCTCGCTGCTGCTTGCAGCCCTTTGTCTCTCGACATTTGCAACCATCAAGCCACGCTATCAGGGCTGGCGTGCCGACTGGACACCCGGCATGCTTCCCACCAGTGAAATGAGCGACCAACCGATGCACATGCCACGACGTGTGGGTCTGCACAGCAACGCCCCGCTCACGTCAATGGGTTCGCCCAAGGTGCCCGTCATCCTCGTACAGTTCCCCGACCTGAAGTTCACGGCAGGACTGCCCGCAGGACAGCAGTGTGAAACGGAAGAAGACTGCGACCTGGTCGGCGACTACTTCGACCTCTTCTGCAACGGTCTGCGCGACGATGCCGGCTACTGGACCGAAGGCGGAAGCATGGGCGCCATCCGCGAGTATTTCCGCGACCAGAGCGACGGACTGTTCACTCCCGATTTTACCATCATCGGGCCCGTCACCCTCGACAACAGCTATGCCTTCTATGGCAAGAACAGTGGAACACGTAAAGACATAAATATCAATACGTTCTACACCGAAGCCATCACCAAGGCACAGCAGATTTACAGCAACTGGAACATCTTCGACAACAACAACGACGGCACCGTCGACATGGCGTTCTTCGTCTTCGCAGGACCCGGTGAAAACGCCTTCAACCTCAAGAAAAACCCCGAAGCCGTCAACTATATCTGGCCCAAGGAACAGGCTTCGGGCGGCACACTTGGTAGTGTGAAGTACGGATGCTACGCCTGCTGCAACGAGACTTACAAGAACAAGCCCGATGGCATCGGCGTCTTCGTCCACGAACTCAGCCACGCCATGGGACTGCCCGACCTCTACGACTACAACTACCTCGCCTACGGCATGGACTACTGGGACATCATGGACAGCGGCTGCTACTGCAACGACGGCTACACACCCTGCAACTACAGCGCCTACGAGAAAGACTTCATGGGATGGCTGCCGCTCAACATGCTCAACTTCGACGAACCGCAACACCTGCTGCTCAACCCCATGCACGCCGGCGGAGTGGCCTACAAAATCGTCAACCCCGACAATGCCAACGAATACTATGTGTTGGAAGACCGACAGACAGGCGGCTGGGACACCTACATCGGCAAGGGTACCGACAAGACCAAGATTCACGGCATGCTCATCACCCACATCAACTACTCGCAGAGCAGTTGGACCAGCAACCGACTCAACAGTTCGCTCTCCTCACAGCGCTGCACCATCATCCCCGCCGACGGCGTCCTCGACTCCTACATGAACGTGACGTCATCGGCCGACCTCAACATCTTCTACCCCTCTGTACTCGGCGACCCCTTCCCCGGCAACAATAACGTCACCGAATGGGAAGGAACCGACAGCATCGACATGCCCTACTGGACGACAGCCAAGATTAAGGTGGAAGATAGAGACACCATCGTCGATACACTGATGGTTCAGCAACTGCCAGCCATCTGCCAAGGCAAATACAACCAACCACTACGCAATATCGTTGAAAACGCCGACGGAACCATCGAACTCGACTATTGCCCCGGTGGACAAGTACCCACCGCCATCACCGAGTTTGCTGCCACCGAACCAAGGCGCAATGACGAAACTCTATACGACATGCAGGGACGTCCTGTTCAGCACGCAACACGAGGCCTCTACATCCGCAACGGACGCAAATATCTGTTCCGCTAAAAAGTTTTTTTACATTTTTTTAGAAAAAAATTTACAGAATATTTGTAGTTAATGATTTTTGTTGTGTCTTTGCAACGTCAACAGAACAGAACAACAGCGGTTGGCCTGTGACAACAAAGACGCTCATAACCCATAGCAGGGATTAAGGATCGATCGGGATACTCATCAAATTACACTCGAAAACCGAGAACGCTTCGCATCGTCAATGGCGGGCCACGCCTCTTCACAGAGGTAACCTTGAGTCGGTGGATTACAAAGATATGCGGGCACTCAAATCTTATCTACTCGGAGTTTCATCACATCTCCTCCCTGCTTTTCTTATAAAGGAGGCAGCCAACACTGCCTCCTTCATTACGACCAAACGAAAGCACACATGTGCCAACAGGAAAGTTGCCGGAGTGGTCGAACGGGCCGCACTCGAAATGCGGTGACCGGGTAACTGGTCCGGGGGTTCGAATCCCTCACTTTCCGCAAGGAGAAGGGAGAGATGTCTGAAAGACACTCCCTCTCTTTCCGCTAAAAAGGACATCAAAAAGATGTCCTTTTTTCGTTCAAGAAATCTGAATCATATCCATTCTTTCCTACCGAAACATTGACGATTCAACCAGATATGAAGAAAATTATTGTTGCAGGACTAGGACCTGGCAGCCACGAAGACATGACGGAGGCGGTGATCACGGCTCTCGGCGAGGCTGACGTTGTGGTTGGCTACAAGTATTATTTTCAGTTTGTACAGCCGTTTCTGAAAGATGGGGCGGAGTGTGTCGATACAGGCATGAAGCGTGAGGTTGACCGTGCAGAACAGGCTTTCCAACTCGCTGAAAGCGGTCGTACCGTCGTGGTGATTTCGTCGGGCGATGCCGGCATCTATGGCATGGCACCGCTGGTATGGGAGATGAAATTGAAGCGTGGCAGCGATGTGGAAGTCGTGGTCTTGCCTGGCATATCGGCTTTTCAGAAGGCAGCATCGCTGCTCGGTGCGCCCATCGGTCACGACCTCTGCCTCATTTCGCTCAGCGACCTGCTGACACCGTGGGAACGAATCGAACGTCGCATCCATGCGGCAGCCGTCGGCGATTTCGTCACGGCCGTCTATAATCCCCGCAGCCACGGACGCTACTGGCAACTCAGCCGCCTTCGCGAAGTTTTCCTGCAGGAGGGCCGCAGCGCAGACACACCTGTGGGACTTGTCCGACAGGCTGGTCGTGAGGACGAAACGATACAGTTGACCACGTTGGGCAGTCTCAATGTCGAGGATGTTGACATGTTCACCGTCGTCATCATCGGCAACTCGCAGAGTTATGTGCAGGACGGCAAGATGATTACGCCACGTGGCTATTATGCCAATGAAAACGAGGACCAGGACAGCGTCAAGCCTGGTCAGCAAATCATGATGGAGTCATTCCGCACCATCCGCAGCGAACTGCGCCGCCACGACTACCCCACCGACCATCTGTGGGCACTGCTCCATGCCATCCACACGACTGCGGACTTTGAGATGGAGAACATCCTCTACACCGACCCTGATGCTGTGGCTATATTATATAATAAGGTAAAGGCGGGCGAACTGCGCACCATCGTGACCGACGTGACGATGGCTGCCAGCGGCATCCGCAAGGGAGCCTTGCAGCGCCTGGGCATCGAGGTGAAATGCTACCTGAGCGACCCGCGTGTGGCCGACATGGCTGTGCAGCAGGGCATCACACGCACACAGGCTGGCATCCGTCTGGCTGTCGCCGAACATCCCGATGCGCTCTTCGTCTTCGGCAATGCCCCGACGGCGCTGATGGAACTGTGCGACCTCATGCGCAAAGGCACGGCTCATCCTGCCGGCATCGTCGCCGCACCTGTCGGCTTTGTCCACGTGAAAGAATCAAAATACATGGTAAAAACCTTTACGGACGTGCCCAAAATCATTGTCGAAGGGCGCAAGGGCGGCAGCAACGTCGCAGCCACACTCTGCAATGCCATTCTCTGCTTCGACGATGCTGAGGCGCTCCGTCCCGGCCGCGACTTATGAAGTTCTACGTTATAGGCATCACAGACCATCCGCAGCCGTGGTTTCCGCCCGAAGTGGAGGAACTGATACGCCACGGACGCATCTTTTCTGGCGGACGTCGTCACCACGACATCATGGCCTCCCGGCTGCCGAAAGGAGCCGTGTGGATAGACATCGCCGTGCCGCTTGATGCGGTGTTTGAGCAGTATCAGACTCACCGTGAAATCATCGTCTTTGCATCGGGCGACCCACTTTTCTTCGGCTTTGCCAATACGCTGCAACGCCGTCTGCCCGAGGCCGAACTGCAGGTCTTTCCTGCGCCCAATTCCCTACAAATGCTGGCACACCGCTGCCTGATTCCCTACGACGACATGCACATCGTGTCGCTCACGGGGCGTCCGTGGCACGAACTGGACCGTGCGCTGATGAGCCACACTGCGAAAATCGGAGTTCTGACCGACCGTCAGCACACGCCGACGACCATTGCGCAGCGGCTGATGGACTATGGCTACGGGGACTACACGATGTGGGTAGGCGAACACCTCGGCAATCCGCAGCAGGAACGGGTCGTAAGCCTGTCGCTCAAAGAGGCGGCCAGTGCTACATTCGATTTGCCCAACTGCCTCATTCTCTGGGCAAGAAACGGACTTCCGCCACGCCGCATGGGCATTCCCGACGCTGAGTTTGAACTGCTCGACGGCCGCGAACGCATGATTACGAAGATGCCCATCCGCCTGCTTTCGCTCCAAGCCCTCGAACTGCCACGCCGCACGGTGCTGTGGGACGTGGGCTTCTGCACCGGCAGCGTGTCCATTGAAGCCGCGCTGCAGTTTCCCCACCTGCACATCCATTCGTTTGAAGTGCGGGAAGAAGGTCGGCGCCTGATGGACGTGAACACACACCGCTTCGGTGCCGTCGGCATCGAGGTGAGCATCTGCGATTTCCTCAGTAAAGACCTCACCGCCCTGCCCCGTCCCGATGCCGTCTTCATCGGCGGACATGGCGGCCGACTGAAAGAGATGATGGCAAAAATCAGTGAGGTGCTGACCGTCGGAGGCTGCATCGTCATGAACAGCGTGACGGAGCAGAGCCGGCTCGACTTCGAAGCCGCCTGCGAGGCGCTTCACCTCCACCGTCATCCCGCCCTTCACATTGCCCTCAACGACTACAATCCCATCGACATTCTGAAGGCAGAAAAAACTACCTCCAAGTGCTTGGCGTGAAAACGCTAAGCGCTTAGCGTTCGAACGCCAAGTGCTTAGCGTGTTTTTTCCAAGCACTTGCACTTATATGTAATTTGAGAACGAAAATGACGAAAACAGCAATTATACAAGTCACCGAAACCGGCAGCGACATCGCCCGCGTAGTGTGTCAGGAAACAGGCGGCACGGTCATTCCGCGTACTGACCTCGGAGCACATTGGCCAAAGGTCGAGGCCGTCGTGTTCATCGGTGCGATGGGCATTTGTGTCCGCACCATCGCCCCTTATCTGACGGACAAGCACACCGACCCAGCCGTCGTGTGCATCGACTCGGCAGGCCGTCATGTCATCCCCGTCGTTTCGGGCCATGTCGGCGGAGCCAACGAACTGGCACAGCGTCTGGCAGCCGCATTGCCTGGTGCTGAGGCAGTGGTCACAACGCAGAGCGACACACAGGGACTGTGGCCGCTCGATACCCTCGCACAGCGTTATGGCTGGACGGCCGAGATGCAGGGTACGACGATGAACGAGGCGATTTTCCGCTTTGTCGGCAAAGAGCCTGTGGCGCTGCTCATCGAGACACGCGATGCAGGGAGTGAGTTTCTGCAGCGCACTTGTCCGCCACACGTTCGCTGCATCACTTCGGAGAACGACGTAGATGCAGCGCACGACCACCTGCTCATCGCAGTTTCTCCACGCCGTCTTCACAGCGAAATCCCTGTGCTGCAATATATTCCCAAGACACTTTGTGTGGGCATCGGACTGGCACATCAGGCCGAACCTTCCGCCGACATTATCCGTCAGATTCAGCAATGCGTCGAAGACAACGGATGGTTGTGGCAGGCGGTGCGTACCTTTGCAACAATTGATGTGAAGCGCGACGAACCCGTCGTCAAACTGTTGCAGAGCAAAGGCTACACCGTCCAGTTCTACACGGCCGAGCAACTCGCCGCTGTGCCTGTACCCACGCCCAGCGATGTTGTCGCCAGCCATGTGGGGACTCCGAGTGTGAGTGAGGCAGCAGCCCTGCTTGCTTCGGAAGGAGGTTCGCTCGTTTTGAATAAGAAAAAAGGAGAGAATTATACAGTGGCTGTCTCAGCCCTCCCTCTCGGGGAAGTTGGAGGGGGACTTGGTCCCTTCATCGAAATTGTCGGAGCCGGCCCCGGCGATCCCGACCTCATCACCGTGCGCGGCCGTCGAATGCTCGAACGTGCCGACCTCATCCTCTACGCAGGCAGTCTGGTACCACGCGAACTCACGCTGTGCGCCAAACCAGAGGCCGTAGTACGTTCCTCCGCCTCGATGTCGCTGGAGGAGCAGTGTGCGCTGATGAAGGAATATTACGACCGAGGCTGCTTCATCGTCCGTCTGCATACGGGGGACCCCTGCATCTTCGGTGCCATACAGGAGCAGATGGCTTTCTTCGACGCCCACCACATGCACTACCACATCACGCCGGGCATCTCGTCGTTCCTCGCCGCCGCAGCCGAGTTGCGGTCGCAGTTCACCATACCCGAACGCTGCCAGACCATCATCCTGACGCGCGGCGAAGGCCGTACGCCCATGCCCGAACGCGAAAAACTCCATCTGCTGGCACGCAGCCGCTCGACCATGTGCATCTTCCTCAGCGCCTCGATCGTCGATGACGTGCAGCAGCAACTCCTCACCGAATATCCGCCTGAGACACCCGTCGCCGCCTGCTACCATCTGACATGGCCCGACCAGCGCATCTATCGGGGGCAACTGAAAGACCTGGCGCGTATCGTCCACGACCATCATCTCACACTGACGACCATGCTCGTGGTTGGCGATGCGATTGACAACCGCCAGGGCCTCTCCGAACTCTATTCGGCACACTTTTCACACTTGTTCAGAAAAGCCAGCGAATGATACTCCTCTTTGGTGGCACGACCGAAGGACGCAAGGCTGCAGAGGTGCTCGAAGAGGCCGGCAGCACGTTCTACTACTCGACCAAGACGGGCGAGCAGGACATCACCTTGCACCACGGCTTGCGCATCGACGGGGCCATGGACGAAAGCGCCATGCTGCAGTTTTGCAACGAACATGACATCCGTCTCATCATCGACGCCGCCCATCCGTTTGCGCAGCAACTCCACCAGACCATCGCAGCCGTTTCCCAGCGCCTCAACCTTCCCGTCGTCCGCTACGAACGTATCTTTCCGCCACGCGACGAACACATCCTTTGGATTGACCGCTACGAAGATCTGCGCACGCTTCAGCCTGCCACCATCCTCGCCACAACAGGGGTACAAAGCATTTCACGCCTGAAACCTCTCGAGCAGGAAGGTTTTCGCATCTTGTACCGCATTCTGCCCCGTGAAAGTTCTGTGGCACTGGCAAAAGCGCAGGGTGCCACCGACGATCAACTTTGCTACTATCACGACGACGAGGACGAAGTCGCCCTCCTCAAGCAGTACCATCCCGACATTCTTTTGGTGAAGGAGAGCGGTGAAAGTGGTGGTTTCAATAAAAAAGTACAAGCCGCTGGTCCTCTTGGTATTATGGTAGTCGCAATAAAGAGGCCCACAATGCCAAAAACCTTTCATTGCGTCAATGGGCCGCATGGTCTTCGCCGCAAGGTCGAGCAGTTGCTGCCCGACTTCTTTCCCCTGCACAGCGGTCTGACGACAGGAACGTGTGCCACGGCTGCAGCTGTTGCTGCCACCCTTCGTCTGATGCGAGGCGAGACACCCTCCGAAGTGCCGGTCGTCCTGCCAAACGGCGAGACCATCTTTGTTCCTGTTCACTACGGCGACGACTATGCTTTCTGTATCAAGGACGCCGGCGACGACCCCGACGTGACGGACGGCATCGAGATAAGGGCAAAGGTGGAGGCACAAGCCCCCCTCCACCTCCCTCCCGAAGGGGGAGGACCTCAAAAACAGCTTGTAGATAAGGAATCCTCCCCACTCGGGGATGAATTAGAAGGGTGCCAGGTCTTTATCTCTGCTGGCGAAGGCATCGGCACGATTACGCTACCCGGCTTCGACTACCCCCCAGGTTCGCCGGCCATCAACCGCGTGCCGAGGGAGATGATAGCGACTAACTTAAAAAACCTCCCCCTCGGGGGAGATGGAGGGAGGCCATTCTCCGTCCACCTCACCGTTCCGCAAGGAGCAGAGATAGCCCGCCGCACGTTCAATCCGCGCCTGGGCATCGAGGGCGGCATCAGCATCATCGGGGTAAGCGGCATCACGAAACCCTTCAGCGAAGAGGCCTTCGTCGCCTCCATCCGCAAATGTATGGAAGTAGCAAAAGCCAGTATGCCCGCCGAAGGCTGTCTGGTCATCAACAGCGGCGCGAAGAGCGAGGCCTACGTCAAGGCGCGTTTTCCCGAACTGCCTGTACCCTGTTTCGTGCAGTATGGCAACTACATCGGTGCCACACTCCGCATCGCGGCCGAACTCGCCATTCCCTGTGTCACGCTTTGCGTGATGCTGGGCAAGGCCGTCAAACTCGCGGCGGGCCATCTCGACACGCACAGCCGTCGTACGACGATGGACCCCGACTTCATTCTGTCGATGCTCACCGAGGCCCATTGCAGCGACGAGGTCATCGCACAGGCCCGCAGCCTCACCCTTGCCCGCGACCTGTGGACGCTCCTTCCGTCCGACCGTCTCGAACCTTTTGCCCGCGTCGTCATCCGCCATTGCCACCATTTCTGCGACCCGCTTTTGCCCGAAGGAGCCCTTGACATTCTCCTCATCGACGAGGACGGAAAAATCTACGGCTAAGCGCTTGGAGATTTTACGCTAAGCAAGGCGCAGTGCAGAGAAATCTGTACTGCGCCTTGCGTTGATACAAACTGTGGTGCGCATCACGTCATACTGCACCGCATTTCAAATCCTGTGTCACTTCTCCACTTTCACCCTCATAATGGTGAACGACATGGGAGCAAACTCATAGTCAAACTGCTTGCCGAACTTGCCAAAGAGTGCTGTTTGCGGCGCCAGTTTCGTGGGCTGTTCAAATGAGTTCTCGTCGTTGGCATTGCCGCTGAGCGTGATGACCTTGCCTGTAGGCATGACGTTACGGACACCGTCGATGTTGAACGAGCGACGATAGGGCTGGTCGGTACCGTTGACCACCTTGATGACCAGTTCAGAGGTTGCTTCGTCGTAACCTGTCTGGCAGAAGTGGCGCGTCGGGACAGAGGGTTTGGCAGCGAGGATTTCCTGACCGTCCACGAAGAGAGTGACGACTTGGGGCTTGACAACGATTTTCACGTCATACCATTTGTTGCTCTCCACCGTCTGCGGCACCTGTCGGCCCAACACGTCGAAGGTGCGTCCGCGACGGATGGGCTGAACGGCCGAAGTACGGTTGTTCCATCCTGCAATGTTGACAGCATAGCCGTTGCGTCCCTGCTCGTCCATGCCATAGTAGATGAAGAAACCTTCCATGCCGCCGGTCTTGCGAGCCTGTAGTTCGAGGGTGAAGTCGTTGCTGCTGAACGACGGGATGAGCGACATCGTGAGTTGTTCGTTGCTGGTCTGGGCAAGGACGTCGCCTGTGGCCGTCCATTCGCCACGCTGCTTCTGGAACTGCGTCGGAGCATAGGTTGTGGTCTTGCCGTCGGCAGTCGTCACCTTGACGTTGCGATACTCACACTGGGTGGCATAACTGCCCAGTCCGATGGTGCCTGCGTCGAAAGGTTCTGCCTCGCCCGACGTCGTGGTTTCGCTGACGAAGACATTGTAGGTCGGACGGTTCTCGGCAGCCATCTGCTGCACATAGTAGGAGGCACGGCCATAGACCTCGGCGCTGTTGATGTGGATGAGGTTGCAGGGCCAGTCGCGGCGGTTCTCGTTTTCGAAGAGCGGAGCATACGACGACATCTTCACCACGTCGCTGTTACGCTCCATACCCATGATGAAGGCAGCCTCGCTGAGAGCAGCGAGCAGGTTGCCGGCCCCTACCCCACCGTTGCAGGCATACTCGCCCACATAGATGTCGTGGGTGCGAGGTGCTTCGTCGAACAGGTGGTTGTTGGCAAAGAAGAAGTCGGGATTGCGATACCAGTGGGGATCGACCATGTAGTCGCCGGGAATCTGCTCCAGCAGACGGTCGGTGTGGCCGAGGGTGTTGATAAACGTAATCTGCGGATACTCAGCCTTCAGTCGCTTGTAGATGAAGTTGAAGTGGGTGACATACTCCGGACCGACGTTCTCGTTACCAATCTCCACATATTTCAAGGGGAATGGTTTCGGATGTCCGGCATCGGCACGTTTCTTCGCCCACTCGTTCGTGGCAGGGTCGGCCAGGGCATAGTCGATGGCGTCGCGGAAGTTCTGGACAACAGCCTCCATGTCGGCATCGCTGCTCACGAAGTCGCCGTTGCGCACCGAGCACGACATGCCTGCGTTGTTCACGAACATGGCGTCCATGCCGAGGTCCTCGCAGAACTGCAGGAACTCATGGTAGCCCATGCCCCACGTGGCACGATAGCCCCAGACGTCCCATTCGCCGCGACGTGTCATCGGGTCGCCCAGCGTCTCCTTCCATTTCACACGGTTCTCATAGGTAGCACCTTCGACGATGCAGCCGCCTGGCCAGCGCATGAACTTCGGGTGCAAATCGACCAGCATCTGCGCCACATCGGCACGCTGACCGTTCTTACGGCCTTTGAACGTGGCCTGTGGGAAGAGCGACACATAATCGACGAGCACAGTGCCCGTCTTGTCAAATTCCAGAGCCAGTTCGCCCTTGGGAGCCGTTCCTTCGGCCGTCATCGTGGCGGTCAGTTCGGTCCAGTCCTTCATCGGACGGCTGGCGAAAGTCGCCGTGCCGAGCGATGCACCCGTCTCGCCATTCACCAACCTTGCGGTGATGCTGCCCTTGTAGTTGGCCGACTTCACATAGAAACGCAAGTCATAGCGTTCGCCGTTCTTCAAGCCCATGCCCCAGTAGCCCGTGTTCGTCAGCACGGCCTTGCCTCCTTTCTGCACCTTCTTGATGTCGAGTTGCATGGCGTGCGGCGTGTTGACGTGCAGCGGCGTCTTGGGTTCGACGACCTCGCCTGCGACCGTGGCCTTGTCGCCCGACACACGCCAGCCCGTCATTTTCTTCTGTTCCAGGTTCCACGGAATATTCCAGTTGCGGTTGCGGCGATGCTCATAGTTCATGGCATCGGGCGCATAGGCCTTACCGTCCCTGTAAGTCATGCCCGAGGGCAGCACATGCTCCTCGAAGCCACGGTTCTGCACCAGTTCGGCATAGAGGCCACCGTCGCCGGCGTGACTGATTTCCTCGAAAAAGATACCATAGAGATTAGGCGACACCACGGCACCTTTCTGGCCGAGGTCAATGCGGATGGGCTCCGTCTGGGCCATCGCGCCGAGGCATCCAGCCGTCAGCGCGATTGTCAAGAATGCTTTTTTCATAAGTACATAAAATGGTTTTATCGTCTTTCTACATAATCTGTCGCAAAGATACGAAAAAAAGTTTTTAAATCCCTTGCACATTTGTAACTTCTCGATGAAAAAATGTAAAATTTTCGCCAATGAGGGACAAGGCGACAAGAACGACATGAGACATTCATAAACAGAAAGTTTCTGATGGCCGTCCATGCGCTTGGAATTTTTACGCTAAGCGCTTGGAGATTTTACGCCAAGCACTTGGCGTTCGAACGCTAAGCACTTGGCGTGTTTTTTCCAAGTACTTGGAGAGGGAGAAAGGGTGGATGGAAACTCCTCCCCGGAAAGGGGAGGTGCCCTGAAAGGGCGGAGGGGTCACTAACTTTCTTGGATGTACTTGAAGAATGTGACCCCTCCGTCGCTTCGCCCAATTGCTTAAACGCAAACGCGCAATTGCCCCTTTCCGGGGAGGAGTTTCCTGCTGCGCTCCTTGTAGGGACGACCCGTGGGGCGTCCCGATTGGCTTTACCTGTCCGTTATGGACGACGTCGTCCCGATCGACATTTTTTCCCGACTATTCATGGACGCCCCACGGGTCGTCCCTACATTCAATCCTTTCTCTCGTTCGGAAATGCAAAACTAAAAAAACTTCGTCTTTTGTTTTGTATTTCTCTCACTTATTCGTACCTTTGCAGCGTAAAGAGAACAACGGTAGTGCTGAGACACGTTATTTGTCGTTTGGCACGCAAGGGAATGCGGTGTGAATCCGCAGCTGTACCTGCAACTGTAATCCTCTTCTTTTAGGCTGTCCACATAAGCCACTGACAAAACAAGTACGAAGAAGTACCATTTTGTTGGGAAGGCGGACAGACCGAGGAAAGCCAGGAGACCTGCCGTCGGCCAACTCTTCGAGAAAAGCGCACGCTCAGGAAAAAGCGAAGCGGAAAGAGACTGATTATGAGAATGAAACTTGCGGCTTGCAGCATAGCCATGCTATGTTTTGCAGTCCGTGTTGTAGCACAGGATGTGATGCTGACCGACACACTGGAGACAGTGGTGGTCACGGGTACCGGCACACAACACCTGCTGAAGGACGCTCCCGTTCAGACGGAGGTCATCAGCGGGCGGATGCTGCGTCAGTACGGCGGCAAGAGCATCGAGGACATCCTCGGCGCGCTGTCGGCATCGTTTGCCTTCAACGAAGGCGACATGGGCAGCCAGATGCAACTCAACGGCCTCGGCAACTCGTACATCCTCGTACTCATCGACGGAAAACGCATGACGGGCGATGTGGGCGGACAGAACGACCTCTCGCTCATCGACCCTCACAACATCGAGCGCATCGAGGTGGTGAAAGGCGCGTCGAGTGCGCTATACGGCAGCGATGCCATTGCCGGCGTGGTCAACATCATCACCAAGCGTCACGACGAAGGTGTGATGGTGGAGAATGCGACCCGCTACGGCTCGTACAACGACGTGCGCCAGCACAACTCGGTCGGTGTGGCATGGGACCGTTGGAAGAGTCTCACCGGCTTCCAGTTGCAACATAGCGACGGATGGCAGAACACCTCGGTGGAGAACACGCCGAGCAGTGCCATGCCTGTGACCGACTCGCGCAACATGACGGTGAACAAGCATACGAGTTGGCAACTCAGCGAGATGCTGACTTTCAATCCGTCGGACAACGTCGAACTATACCTTTCAGGCACGATTCACCGCAAAGGCATCTACCGTCCGCAAGGCAAATATCCGAAATACGACGTCAAGACCTTCGACCTGAAATACGAGAACGCCTCGGCAGCCATTGGCGGACGCTGGAACACCCATCGCGGCGACGTGCTCACCCTCGACATCGACTGGGCACAGCATGCCTACTACCACGCCTTCACCTCGACGACGCTGGCCGAAGGGTTTGACACCACGGGCAAACTCATCCTCGACTTCCCCTACTTCGCAGGACAACGCCAACTGCAAAGCAACCAGCAACGCACGATGGCGCAGTTGAAGGGTGTGTTCAACCTGCCTAACCACCACAGGCTGTCGGCGGGTATGGAGGCTCGCTTCGACTACTTGAAAGCGCCGATGAGCCTGGCCGAACGTACGGCTACGGACAATACCGAGGCCGTCTATGTGCAGGACGAATGGTCGCAACTGCGCTGGCTGCATCTGACTGGCGGTCTGCGCCTATGCCGCAACGAAGGTTTCGGATGGCGACTCACCCCTAAACTCTCGGCCATGACACGACTGGGCAACATACGACTGCGTGGCACGTGGAGCCAAGGATTCAAGACGCCGACGTTGAAGGAGATGAACTATCGTTACATCCGTCAGATGACAAACATCGTCATGTACCTCGGCAACAAGGACCTGAAGGCGCAGACGTCGAACTACTTTGCCCTGAGCGGCGAATGGACGCACAGCGGCCTCAACGTCACTGTTACAGGCTATCTGAACCGTCTCGACCACATGATTGCCCTGGCAACGATACCTACCACGGAAGCCCCTGCTGCCTACCGCGAACAGTACGGCGAAATGCTGAACAAGGTGCGCCGCTACGAAAACATGGAAGACGCACGGACCGTGGGACTCGACGTGAGCGTGAGTTACACGCACAAGGAGTGGACGGCAGGTGGCAGTTACAGTTACCTCGACACGAAGGCGCACGTCTATGACAGCGACCGTGAACGTCTGGAACGTGTCATCATCGACGGTTCGGCCTACCACAAGGGCAACGTGTTCCTGACGTGGGAGCATCGTTTTTCACCCTCCTATGCACTGGGCCTCGGTCTGTACGGACGAATGTCAAGCCGCCGCTACTATGCTGTCGACGGCGACGGAAAGGCGTTCCAGATCTGGCGCCTCTCGACATCGCACAACCTCGGTCACAGCCGCACAATGACCTATCGTCTGGAGGCTGGCATCGACAACATCTTCAACCACGTGGACCGCACGCCACACGGCCTGCACCTGGGCACGACTTCGCCAGGCACAACCGTGTACGCCACGCTGTCGATACGTTTCAAGAGCAGTAAATCACTCAAATTTTCAAATAACCAAAAGTTTAACTCTAAAAAACAACAAAGCGATGAAGAAGATTAAGTTCTTTGCTATGGCTCTTATGGGCCTCGCTATGGCAACAGGTTTCACAGCCTGTGGTGATGATGACAGCAGCAACATTTCGAACATGGAGCGCTATCAGCAAGAAGTAGAAAACACAGTACGTGCCGAGAAGACCAAGAAGAAGGCCATCCTGCTCGTGGCATTCGGTTCGACCTGGCAGCAGGCCTACGATGCTTTCGACCTCACTCGTGCCGAGTATCAGAAGGCATTCCCCGACTACGACGTGTTCCTCTCGTTCTCGTCGGCCATCTGCATCAACCGTGCAGCCGCTGGTGAAAACACCGCCAAGCGCAACTTCTACGAACCGATGTACTGGCTCGAGGCTTTCGGCCGCGTTCAGTATGACGAAATCATCGTGCAGTCCATGCAGGTAATCCCTGGTGAAGAGTTCAGCCGCGTGGTCAACGCCATGAAGGACTTTGGCAACAACAAACTCGGCGACCTTGACGACAAGTACCTGAGCAAGTTTGCCTTCGACGATGATGGTAATCCTGGCGAGTGTGTCCTCAAACTGGGTATGCCGCTCATGTACACCGAAGAGGATGCCAACACACTTGCAACGGAACTCGACAAGAACTTCAGCAAGTATGCCAACATGGGTGCCATGCTCTTCATGGGTCACGGCAACCCCGACGACTACGACACCTACAAGGCCAACGTGCGTTACACACAACTCGAGACAGCCCTTCAGGCCAAGAACCCGAACTACTTCGTAGGTACGGTTGATATGGCTGACAACTTCAAGGTACAGGTCAACAACCGCATGAAGGACGCCGGCTTTGCTGCTAACGGCAAGGTGTTCTGCGCACCGCTCATGTCTATTGCCGGTGACCATGCTCACAACGACATGGCTGGCGATGACGACGCCTGGGAAGACGAAATGGCTACTCAGACTGATGGTGAAGCCGAAGACGTAAGTTGGAAGAAGTTCTTTGGCCACCTCGGCTACACCATCCAGGAGGTTCCTTACTACACCGACAATGGTACCGATGCTCTCGTCAAGGGCTTGCTCGAGTACAAGAACATTCGCGACCTCTACATCCAGCACACCAAGGACGCTGAGGCTGTGGACTACTACCACTCGATGTATCCGGGAGAGTAATGTCTCTTGAACACAGATTCTTAACAACTAACCCATAACATGTGATATGTTATTAAAGAAAGTAGGTTTTTTAGTGGCGGCACTCCTTTCGGGGAGTGCTGCTTTTGCGCAAATTCACCAGATGGAGCGCCGCGACACATCGGCTGTCGCACGAACGTACGACCTCAACCCCGTCGTCGTGACAGGTTCGGGTCATCACCAACGAATGAAGTACACGGCCACACCCGTCCGCATGCTCTCTGCACAAGAGATCAGTGAGCAGGGCATCACCACCTTCGACGCTGCCCTGACACGCATGATGCCGCAAGTCTCGATGGCCCCCAGTTCGATGGGCACCTTCCTGCGCCTCAACGGACTAGGCAACAAGTACATCCTCATTCTCATCAACGGTCAGAAACTCACGGGCGACATTTCGAACAATGTGGACCTCAACCGTATCAACATGTCACGTGTCAAACGTATCGAAGTGCTCGACGGAGCCGCTTCGTCACTCTACGGCAGCGACGCCATCGCAGGTGTCATCAACATCATCACCGACCAGCCCACACAGCAACTGGTCAGCGTGATGAGTGACACCCGTGTGTCGGGCAAAGGCCAACTCACCGAGTCGGTCACCGTCGATGTCTATTCCAACGGCTTCGGTTCCTACACCTCTTATGTCCATGACCGTGCCGACAGTTATCAGACCACGGACTTGGAGTACAAGAAAGGTTCCGACACCGACACACAGCCGACGATTGCCCCGCTCTTCACGGGCTATCGCTCGCATGTGCTCAGCCAGAAGTTCACCTACAGCCCCAACCGCCACTTGGCCATGAACGCCTTCATCGACTATTCGAACAAACGCACCGACCGTCCCGAGACACGTGCCGACATCACGGGTGGCACCGACTATGAGATGCGCTATCGTGGTGTGCGCTATGGTGTGGGCGGCATTTATAAGTTCACCCAGCGCAACTCGTTGCAGGCCGACTTCACCGTCGATCGTTTCCGCTATGGCAAGGAATACGACGTTGCCACAAAGAATTTCGAAGTGGGCGACTATGTGCAGTCGAAGAAGCAGCGCACCCTGGAGGGACAACTGAAGGGTGTGCTCGGACTGACAGCCAACTCGACCACCATCGTCGGAGCTGACTGGCGTCGTGACAAACTCGTTGCCTCCAGCGGCGACATCAACCAGAGCGCCTACACCCTCGCTGCCTATGCCCAGCACGAACAGAAGTTCTGGGACGTACTCACAGCAACCGTGGGCCTGCGCTACGACTATCACGAGAACTTCCACAACCGTCTCACGCCCAAAGCCACGCTCATGTATTCGCCGGGCGCCTTCAACTTCCGTGCCACCTATTCGGCAGGCTTCCGTGCGCCAGGTCTCGACGAACTCTACTACCACTACTACTCCGTCAATCGTGGCAAGCCGCAGATCACCTTCGGCAACAGCAGTCTCAACCCCGAGCGCAGCAACTACTTCTCGCTCAATGCCGAGTATCGCACCAACACGCTGGCCGTCAGCGTGACGGGATTCATCAACCGCATCAGCGACATGGTCGTACGTCAGGAAATCCCCGTCGATGCTACCTCGCTGGCCATGCTACAGACCGAATTTCCCGAGATGACGACCGAGGAGGCAGGCAAACTCGAACGCTACAGCCGCTATGCCAACAGCGACCATGGCGATGTAAAAGGTCTGCAGGTCAACGTCTCTGCCAATCTGTTCGAAGGCTTCAACCTCTCTGCCAACTATGCCTATACCTACGCCCGCACCGAGACCAACGGCGAGTGGAGCGTCTTGGAGCGTAGCATCCGCAACGTAGCCACCTTGGCAGCCAACTACCATCATGCCTGGGGCCACTATGCCCTCAATGTCAACCTGAACGGACGTCTGCAGTCGCGCACCTACTACACAGGCTACGAGAACGCACCCGGCTTTGGCGTGTGGAACCTCCACACCACCCACACGTTCGACCACCTGCGCTGGGCCGTCATCGAACCCAGCATCGGCATCGACAACCTCTTCAACCGTGTCGATCGCCGCATCGACTCCAGCAACCGCAAGTATGCCCTCTACAGTCCTGGACGCATGCTCGTCGTCGGCCTCCGTGTCAAGTTCCAGTAATCGACCCTTGACCCTCGACCCTTAACTCTCAACTCTTGACCATGACTATCCTTTCCACCAAGACCGGCGACACAGGTCAGACCAGCCTTCGCGACGGCGTCCGTGTCGATAAAGACGACCTTCGCATCGAGGTGAACGGCCAGATAGACCACCTCAACGCCCTGCTCGGCATGGTGCGCACCCTCGCCTTGCCCGACGACGAACTCACTCTGCTCCATCGTGTGCAATGCGAGTTCATGGTTATCATGAGCCACGTCGCCACCCCCGACGGCCACGACAACCCCCGTCCGCTGCACGTTGCCGAACTGACCGCCCAGATGGAGCGTGCCATCGACCGCCTAATCTCGGGCAAGTCCCTCGGTTTCACCATCCCCGGCGACAACCCCGACCGTGCCCTTGTCCATGTGGCACGCACACAGACACGCACCGTCGAACGTCGCCTCTGGACGCTCCACCGGCAGCATCCCCTGCCTGCCGACGTGCTCATCTTCTTCAATCGACTATCCGACTACCTCTTTGCCCTCACACTATGATTTACGGACACGGCGACGACACCTTCCGCTATCCCGACATTCGGACCAACTTCAGTTCGAACATCTATGGCCATGCCGACCTGTCAGCCCTCAGAGCCTACCTTGCCACACGGCTCGACGTCATTCAGAACTACCCTGAACCCGCCGCCGATTCCCTCGCTACCCTCATCGCCCAGCACCACGGCATCTCGGTCGACAATGTCCTCGTGACCAACGGTGCCACCGATGCCATCTACCTCATCGCCCAGGTCTTCAGTGCCGACGCCACCCATTTCTCGACTGACGAACCCACCTTCAGCGAATATGCCGACGCCAGCCGTTTGTATGGAATCCAAGACCCTCCCTTGGATTTGAACTCCCCCTCTTCGGGAGGGGGCTGGGGGGAGGCCCTACGCTGGCTCTGCAACCCCAACAACCCCGACGGCCGCATCTACACGCCCGAACAAGTGCGTGAGCAGGCCCGGCACAGCGCTCTGCTCGTCGTCGATCAGTCCTACGAGCACTACACCCAGGCACCCCTTCTGTCGCCGCGCGAGGCACTGGACATCCCCAACCTGCTCCTGCTCCATTCGCTCACCAAGACCTATGCCGTGCCAGGCCTTCGCATCGGCTATGTCACAGGTCCCGCCACCCTCATCGGGCGGCTACGCGCCGCAGCCCGTCCGTGGGCCGTCAACGCCCTCGCCGTCGAGGCAGGCAAATGGCTGTTCAGCCACGACGTACGCGCCATCGGCGACCTGCCCGCCCTGCTCGCCGAGACACAACGGTTCGCCGCAGCCCTGGCCCAGGTGCCACATCTCCACGTCACCCCCACCGCTACCACCTTCATGCTCGTCCGCTGCGACACACTGACCGCCGCCGAGTTGAAGCAACGGCTCGCCACCGAACACCACCTCCTCATCCGCGACGCCTCCAACTTCCCTACCCTCACCCCCCATCATTTCCGGGTCGCCACGCAGACGCCACCCGAGAACGACACCCTCGTCCATGCCCTCCGCATCCTCCTCTGCCACGACTGACGGAAACACCCCTTCCCAGCGCTTGGAGATTTAACGCTAAGCGCTTGGAGATTTCACGCTAAGCACTTGGCGTTTTCACGCTAAGCACTTGGCGTAATTTTTCCAAGTACTTAAAAAGCGAATTCTTGAACGGGAAAATTTGTTATTTGCAGACTAAATCGTATCTTTGCACTTCGAAACTATACAAAAACTATACATTATGGAAGTCGTCATGATTCGACATACCAGTGTGGATGTGCCCAAAGGCACGTGCTACGGCCAGACGGACGTGCCTGTGGCTCCGACGTTTGAGACAGAGGCGGCTGCCACACGGAAGGCGCTGGAGCAGTATGGGGCGTTCGACGCGGTGTTCTCGTCGCCGTTGACGCGTGCCCGCAAACTGGCGGCGGCCTGTGGCTACGAACAGCCTGTCATCGACGACCGTCTGATGGAGATGTCGATGGGCGACTGGGAGATGCGACGGTTCGACATGATCGAAGACCCGCACCTGCAGGAGTGGTACAACAACTATGTGACGGAACGTACAACGGGAGGCGAGAGTTTCGAGGACGTCTATCGGCGCCTGGCCTCGTTTCTCGACGAACTGAAACAGAAGGACTACCGTCGTGTGGCCATCTTCGCACATGGCGGCGTGCTGATGTGTGCCGGTCTCTATGCGGGTCTCTACACCACGAAAGACATGTTCCATCACCTCGTACCCTTCGGCGGAATTCTATCTTTTAACTTATAACTTCTAACTTTTAACTTAATATCATGAGCAAGATTATTTTGATTACCGGCGGACAACGCTCGGGCAAGAGTGAGAAGGCAGAGGCTCTGGCTCTGTCGCTGAGTGCAAATCCTGTGTACATGGCTACGGCGCATGTATGGGACGATGAGTTTTATCAGAGAGTGAAGCGCCATCAGGAGCGCCGTGGACCTCAGTGGACGAACATCGAAGAGGAAATCCAACTGTCGCGCCATAACCTGACGGGACGTGTCGTGGTGGTGGACTGCGTGACGCTGTGGCTGACGAACTACCTGTACCTCAACAACGATGTGGACGAGGCTCTGGCGGCTGCCAAGAGCGAGTTTGACCGTCTGGCCAAGCAAGACGCCACACTCATCTTCGTGACGAATGAAATCGGCAGCGGCGGCACGAGCGACAATGCGGCCCAGCGCACCTTCACAGACCTTCAGGGCTGGATGAACCAGTACATCGCCCAACGTGCCGACGAAGTGTTCTTCATGGTGTCGGGCATCGAGATGAAGATTAAATAAAAGCGCGGAGTCGGTTGAAAGACTATTCGTATGAGGAAGTTTCATATCGTTGCGCCTGACAAGGCGATGCTGCCTGCCATCCGCGAGAAAATCGACAACCTGAACAAGCCCAAAGGCTCGCTCGGCCGTCTGGAGACGTTGGCCGAACAGATCTGCCTGGTGCAGCAAACGCTGACGCCGTGCCTCTGCCATCCCTGTCATCTTCTGTTGGGGGGCGACCACGGCATCGAACGTGAGGGAGTGAGCGTGAGTCCGCGCGAGGTCACATGGCAGCAGATGCTGAACTTCACCCATGGCGGTGGCGGCGTCAATATGTTCTGCCGCCAGCATGGGTTTAAGTTGCGCATCGTCGATGTGGGCGTCGATTACGACTTCACGGGTGTCGAGGGCATACTGGACCGCAAGGTGGCGCGTGGTACCCGCAACTTCCTTTACGAGCCTGCCATGACGCAGGAGGAATTTGACCGCACCATCGACATCGGCGCTGCCCTCTGCGACGACTGCTACAACGAAGGCTGCAACGTACTGTGCATCGGCGAGATGGGCATTGCGAACACGTCGCCGTCGAGCATCTGGATGAGTCAGTTCTGTCACATTCCGCTCGACGAGTGCATCGGTGCCGGAGCAGGACTTGACACCCCTGGCATCCGCCACAAAAAAAAGATTTTGGCGAAAGCCCTGGAGAATTACACGCTCAACGCTCAACACTCAACACTCAGCATTCTCAAACACTTCGGCGGTTTCGAGATGATTGCCGCCATCGGCGCGATGTTGCGTGCAGCGGAGCGGAAGATGCTGGTGATGGTCGATGGGTTCATCATGTCGGCCTGTGCCCTGGCTGCCCTGCAGATAGAGCCCAATGCACGTCAGTACATGATATTCGGCCACTGTGGCGACGAGAGCGGTCATCGGCGCATGCTCGACGCGATGGATGCACAGCCGCTGCTCAGCCTGGGCATGCGTCTGGGCGAAGGCACGGGGGCGCTCTGCGCCTACCCCATCATCGAGTCGGCGGTTCGTATGGTCAACGAAATGAACAACTTTGACAATGCAAGGATTACGAAATATTTTTAACCGCATCTGGGCGGCATTCATGTTCTTCACACGGTTGCCTTTGTGGAGGATGCATCAGCCGCCACAGCCCTGCTACACGTCGGTCGTGGAGTTCTGGCCACTGACGGGCTGGCTGACGGGTGGAGTCATGGCCGCCATTATCTACTTTGGCAGCATGGTTCTGCCTGTGACCGTCAGCGTCGTGCTGGCCATTGCTGCACGTCTGCTGCTGACGGGTGCACTGCATGAGGACGGACTGGCCGATTTCTTCGACGGAATGGGCGGTGGAGGCAATGACCGCAACCGCATCCTGACGATCATGAAGGATTCGCACATCGGTACCTACGGCGTCCTTTCGTTGGCAATTTATGTCCTGACGCTGGTGCTGACGCTCAGTGCCATGCCGCCTGCCATGTCGGCACTGTGCATCCTCGCTGCCGACCCGTATGCGAAGATGCTCAGCGCCCAACTCATCCTCATGTTGCCCTATGCACGTACCGAAGAGACAGCCAAGAACCACACTGTCTATCGCCGCTACTCATGGCTCTCGGGCATCGGTCTGCTCGTGCAGGGGCTGCTGCCGATGGCACTCTTTCTTTTCGTCGGCAATCCGAACGACTGGGCATGGGTGCTCATGCTGCCAGCCGTCGTTTTTTATTTTCTTTACCTGCTCATTCGCAGCCGTCTTCAGGGCTACACAGGCGACTGCTGCGGTGCCGTCTGTCTGTTGGTCGAACTGACCATCTGCCTCACAGCACTCATTTGACTTTGATTTTTTAATACGTCCAAGCGCTTGGAATTTTCACGCTAAGCACTTGGCGTAATCACGCTAAGCACTTGGAAGAAAATTTCCAAGTGCTTAGACTTCTATTTGAATAGTGTTACCAAACGAAACTGCAGGCACAGGTGATGACGACCATGATCACCTCGGCCACAATGGCGGCACGGACGGAACGTTCCATGTCTTGAGTGGTGAGCAGACGGTCGTTGGTACCGATGTAAGGTTTGTCGAAAGTCTGACCAAAATACTCATGCGGTCCACCGAAACGGCAGTCGAGGATGCCTGCCAGGGCGGCTTCGGGCCATCCGCTGTTGGGACTGGCATGACAACGGCCGTATTTCCAGACGAAGGAGAAAAGCCCTGGACGTCCGTAAACGAGAATGAGCAGCAGGGCGGTGAGTCGGGCTGGGATGAAGTTGGCAACGTCGTCGATGCGTGCGGCAATAGTGCCGAAACGGCAGTAGCGGTCGGTGCGATAGCCAATCATCGAGTCGAGCGTGTTAACAATCTTGTAGGCCAACATGCCCGGGGCACCAAGGAGAATGTACCAGAAAAGCGGTGCAACGACGCCGTCGCTGAGGTTCTCGGCAAGGGTTTCGAGGGCGGCTGTGCGGACTTCCTGCGCTGTGAGGTTGGCAGTGTCACGTCCCACGATGCGTGCTACCTGCTGGCGGCCTTCGTCCAACGAACGGTCAACGGCGATGAAGACCTGTCGCACCTCGCGGATGAGGGTGGTGCCTGCAAGGCAGAAAAAGACGATGATGAAATCCAAGTAGCGTGGCAGCACCCACCCGATGGCGAAGGCAAGCAGAATGAGCACAACGGCCATGATACCGCCCTTCGTCCGTCGCCACGTGCCTTTGTTCAGCCAGCGTTCTCCCCAACCAATCAGTTTGCCGAAGCCGACGACAGGATGTGGCAACCACGACGGGTCGCCAAACAGATGGTCGAGTGCCCAACCGGCTATGAGCATGAGGAGTTTAATCACGTTCGTTTAACTTTTAACTTTTAACTTTTAACTTTTAACTTTCATCATCTCATAGATGCGGTCTATATCGACATGACGGCGAACATGGTCGGCAAGGAGGTCGTACTGCTGCTCCTTGAAAGAGGTGTAGTCGAAAGTTGAGTGTTGAGTGTTGAGCGTTGAGTGTTGGAGAAGATAATCCACAAAGGCGCTGTTGTCGAGGATGCCGTGAAGGTAGGTACCCATACACTGAGGACTGACGAAGTAGCCGTCGTCACGCCCGTCGTCGAGACGGAAAAGCGGCGAGGCCGGTGCATCACCGAAAGGCTGTGTCGTACCCATGTGGATTTCATAGGCAGAAAGTACTCCCTTATCTCCCTCCGAAAGCATGGTTGCTTTGACTTGGCGGGTGATTTTTTCGCCAGACAAAGTGGTGGTGACGGGAAGGAGTCCGAGGCCAGGGAGACGTTCGGTGTCGCCTTCGACATGCAAGGGGTCACACACCTCGACGCCCAACATCTGATAACCGCCGCAGATGCCGAGGACAGTCTTTCCGTCGCGGTGACAACGAACAATGGCTTCGGCCATTCCGCTCTGACGCAAATGGTGCAAGTCGTCGATGGTCGATTTGCTGCCCGGCACGATGATGATATCGGCACGGCTGAGGTCATCGGGCGACATCGTGTAGAAAAGGTGGATGCGCGGATCTTGTTCAAGGGCATCAAAGTCGGTGAAATTGGAGATGTGCTGAAGCATAACGACGGCGACGTTGACACGTCCCTCCTCCACTTCGTGCGACTTCTTGCTGAGCGACACACTGTCCTCTTCCTCGATGTGGATGTCCTTGAAGTAAGGCACGACACCGAGGACAGGCACGCCGCAAATGTCTTCCAGGATGCGACGACCTTCGTCGAAAAGGCGCATGTCGCCACGAAACTTGTTGATGATAATGCCGCAGATGCGTCGGCGATCGTCGTCAGGAAGCAAGGCGATGCTACCATAGACCGAAGCAAAGACGCCACCACGGTCAATGTCACCGACAAGGATGACACGTGCGTCGGCATGGCGTGCCATGGGCATATTCACAAGGTCGCTGTCACGAAGATTCAGTTCGCTGATACTTCCAGCACCTTCCATGACGATGGGATTGTAGCAAGCAGAAAGTCGGTCGAAAGCGGCGCAAACCTGCTGACGGAGTTCGTCACGACCTTCGCGGCGGAAGTAATCGTAGGCATCGCGGTTGCCGATAGGACGGCCGTTAAGCACAACCTGACTTGTGTGGTCGCTCTGCGGCTTCAGCAGCAGAGGGTTCATGTCGGTGTGGCAGGGAATACCTGCTGCTTCGGCCTGCACAGCCTGGGCACGACCAATCTCCAGACCGTCAGGCGTGGCATAGGAGTTTAGCGCCATGTTCTGTGCCTTGAACGGCGCAGGGTGATAGCCATCCTGCTTGAAAATACGGCAGAAGGCGGCGGCCAGCACGCTCTTACCCACATCGCTGCCTGTGCCGACGAACATGAGAGGGGAAAGGTCCTCCTCTAACTCCCCCCGATAGGGGGAGGACTTCAAACCATCGGAACTGGACACTCCCCCTATCGGGGGGATCGGGGGGAGATGGAGGGGGGCTGCTAAATG
>R23__coassemble_521_pt1 | contig 25045 bp, 9 predicted proteins | sample R23__metabat2_high_PE_006 | metagenome-assembled genome bin R23
CGTCAAAAAACGCACCGCAGTCGAAATAAATTTACACTGCGGTGCGACTATAGGCGCACTGTGGACGAAATAAATTTCGACTGCGGTGCAAATTTTGACGGACTTTGGGTGGGCAATAATGGGTGTTTGGGGTGGTTTTTCCGAATGCAAAAATCGTATTTCTTGGTGTGGTACGAAATTTGTATTGATTTTGGTGTGTTTCCTTGTCTAAGATGTTGAATGATAGATGGTTTTATTTTGTATTTTGACTTGGTAAACGGTTGAAATCGATGCTAAAAACGTACCAAAACGCGTTTGAAACACGGTTTTTGTCGGATTGGTACGAATGGATTTGCGAGGTGGGTCGTTAACTCCTACCTTTGCAATCGAAAAATGAATAAATAGGAGTGCGTGAGCATTCATGAATAACTACTAATGTTTGTTTTACCTATGGAGCCACTTTCGTTTGAGTTGGCTCCAAGCATAACAAAGGTAATCGGAAAAACTTGTTGTTAATGTTAGGTTAATTGTGAGGACATCTGACCGTCGCGAAGACAGTCGGATGTCCGCTTTTTTATCGGAGGATTGTTTGTCGGCTAATTAATCGGATGAGAAGTTGACCTATGGTTGCTTGAAAACTCCTCCCCGGAAAGGGGAGGTGCCCCAGCGGGGCGGAGGGGTCACTAACTCAATCGGCTGTACTTGGAGAATGTGACCCCTCCGTCGCTTCGCGCCACCTCCCCTTTCCGGGGAGGAGTTTTTTACCAGCCTTATAAATTCTCAATAACTTCCCCTCAAGTTGAGCTTGCGAAACTTCAATTTAGTTATTTTGTTTTTAAAATTCGTATAATTCGATAAATTTGCCAATTTGTTTAAGTGTTTCAAAAAAAAGATGTAAATTTGTGGCAAAATAGCGAGAGAAGTATGTCGAGAAGGCTCTTCAGGATAGATAGGCGGGCGATGCTGACGCTGCTACTTGTCGTGGTCGGCGTACGTCTGTGGGCACAGGTCGTGCATACGCAGGCGACGCAGACGCTGATGCCGGTGGCCAACGTCCATTGCATCATGCAGGACTCGGAAGGCTATATGTGGTACGGCACGTATGGCGGAGGTCTGTGTCGCGACAACGGCTACCAGGTCGATGTGTTCCGCGCCGATGCCCGTCATCCTGCCATTCGCCATAACAACGTGCAGTGCATCGTCGAGGACAACGGAGGCGACATCTGGTTTGGCACGTCAGACGGTCTCTATGTGCTGGACAAACATACTTATCAGGTGACGGAGAAGGGACGTGTGCCCGGGCGTTACATGGCGCTGCTGCTCGACCGCCAGGGGCGGATGTGGGTCGGCGCGCCCGACGGGGTGGTGTGCTACGCGAAGGACGGCACGACCATCGTTGCCGAGGATCATCAGGTGAAGGAGAGTGCGCAGGCCATCTATGAGGACCAGGGAGGAAACATCTGGGTCGTGTTCCTGCAGGCAAAATTGTGGAAGTGGAATGCTGATAAGAAACGGCTGGAACGTCAGCCGTGGGATGACCAATATCTGCCCAAACGCATGGTGGAAAGTGCTGTCGACGGACATTACTGGATAGGCACGTGGGAACGTGGCGTGGTGGATTACGACGCCGCGACAGGGACGATTACGCCACAGGACAGCACGACAACCGACTTCGACCACAGTTGTGTGCTCGACATGCTGATGGACCATCAGCGCAGCGTGTTGTGGGTTACGTCGATGAACCGCCTATCGGTCTATAACTGCGTGGGTACGGAACTGAAGCCGATGGCACTTACCCACTTGCTCGGCAAGGAGTTTCAGATACTCGACGGCCTGTCGATGGACCGCCAGGGCAACATCTGGGTGTCGGGATTTTCGCCCCATACGTTCATCATCACGCGTGAAGACTTCGACATGGTGCGCTACGACATTCCGCAGATGACGTCGCTCACGGGCTACCGTGTGCTGGCCGACCGCGGACTGACCGACGGCAGCAACCTGTGGCTCATGCAGGGCCGTAAGGGACTGATGCTGTACGACACGGAACAGAATGCGCTGAAGGTGGCAAACCCCATTTATAGCGTTCAAATGGAGAAGGTGAAGGCCGGTGACGGCGTCTGGCTTGCCGAATGGGCACGCCTGCACCGCTTCACCGCACAGAATATGGCTGTGACGGACGAGGTGGTGCACGACTTCGGCAGCACCGTGACCTGCCTCTGCGACAATGGTCAGGGACGCCTGTATGTCGGTACGGAGCAGGGTGTGATGGAGTATCAGCCGAGGCAGAACGCCCATAAGATGCTGTGCGAAACACCTGGGGCTGTCGAACGTATCGCCACCGACCGCGACCAGATTTATTACATCGTGAGAGGCAAGGGTGTCTTTGCCCTCGGCCACGATACGAAACCCCGCAAGGTGAGCGAGGGGATAGGAGAGACCTTTACGGGACTGGCACTCTCGCCCGACGGCACGCTCTGGGCCTCGACGGCACAAGGCAGCGTGTATGTGATGAAGGCGGGTCAGGACCGCTTCGAGCGCGACGACCTGATGTGCGAACCCGACGGCAACAACGTCATCGACATTGCCACCGACCGCGCTGGCCATGTGTGGGTGATGACCGAACATCTGGTGCGCGAGTTCAACCCCACAACTCATTCGTTCCGCACCATCCGCAATTCCGACCCGCAGGTGCAGGTGAGCATGTTCCGGCGCCTCGACCCGCAAGGCGACATGCGCATGGGCCTCGATGCCTATGACGCTTTCTGTGTGTTCGAGTCGTCGCCCGACATCGACCGCCAGGCAAAGGGTGGGGCAGGGCCTGTCGTGACGGGCTACGTCGTTCGCGACTCGCTGCTGATGATGGGCGACACGACCGACATCGAGGTGGCTGGCGACGTGAACAGCCTAATTCTGTACTGCTCGACCTTCGACCACCTGCACACGAAGAATGTGACCTTTGCCTACCGCATCGAAGACCTCAGCGACGAGTGGATTTACCTGCCACAAGGTGTGAATACCATTTACCTGAACCACCTGCCCAAAGGCCGCCACCGCCTGTTGCTGCGTGCCACCGACGGCAACGGCTGCTGGATGGATGCCGAGTCGGGTTACACCATCTACCGTCAGCCGATGTGGTATGAAACGTGGTGGGCAACGATGCTTTTCGTGCTGCTTGCCATCGCCCTGCTCTATGGCATCTGGCTGCTCAACCGCCGCATCCGTTTCCTCCTTTCGCTCCAGCGGCTGCACAAGGAGTTTGTGCTTCACGAAGTGCAGATACAGCCCGAAGCCGACGAGAATGCCGAACGCATCGACGACGATTTCCTGCGACGTGCCATCCAGAGCGTCGAACAACACCTCTCCGACCCCGACTATGGTGTCGATCAGTTCTGCTCCGACATGTGTCTGAGTCGCACAAGCCTCTATCGCAAAATCTATCCACCGACAGGCCAAACCCCGAAGGAGTTCATCCGAGACATTCGCTTGAAGAAGGCCGCTAAGACCCTGCGCAAACACCCCTCGATGCCCGTCAACCAACTGGCCGAGAGTGTGGGCTTCACCTCGTCGAGTTATTTTGCCAAATGCTTCAAGGACAAGTTCGGTGTGCTGCCCACGCAGTACGTCAATCGAGAAACTGGCACGGCGACACCTTGATTTGTACTTTGCAGTTGTATTTTGCGCGTGAAAAAATGTTTCAAATGTGAAAAAATGATGTTTTTTTGAGTTTTTGGACATTTTTCTGCACGTGTTTCAACCTTTTTTTGTAGTTTTGCACCCAAATAGCGTTATTTGCATATTTGTCTTACTGTTTTACCATTGTATGAAACATCGTTTACAACTAACTGTCTTGACAGCCATTGCCTTGTGCTGTAGCGTGAGCATGCAGGCACAGGACTGGTATCAGTTCCATGTGAACTACTCCAACAACCACTGGGCTTTCCCCTACCAGATGGACCACGTGTCGTACTTCGACTTCGATGGCGACAACACCCTCCTCATGCACCGTGGCGAGGATGAGGACGAAATCATCACGCCCTTCGCCCTCGGCAACACGAACGTGGGAAAATACGACGCACGGCTCGACAGCATCTCGTTCTCTTCGTCGCTGACGACTTGGGGTAAGAACAAGTACAAGTGCTTTGCCATCTACGTGACGACGACCGACGAGCAACCCATCGTCTCGAAAGAGGACTATGTGGATTGCTACATTTCTATCGACGGCATGGGTGAATATCCTGACATGTCAGGTTCGGGACGCATCCGCGGACGTGGCAACTCGACCTGGAATTGGTATAACAAGAAGCCCTATCGCATCAAGTTCGACCTCTCGTCGAAGGTGCTCGGCATCGAGAAAAACAAAGACTGGGTGCTGCTCGCCAACTATCGCGACGTGACGGACATGATGAACGTCTATGCCTCCATCACCGCCAAGTGGATGGGCATTCCCTTCACTACACCTGTACGATTTGCCGAACTCTTTATCAACGGAGAATATAAAGGTGTCTATCAGATTGCCGAACAAGTCGAAGTGGCCGGCCACCGTGTCGATATCGACGAACAAAAAGGTCTGTTACTCACCCTCGACGTCGATGACGGCCCGACGGAAAGTCCCAACAGCGGCGACAACTTCTGGACCACCGTCTATCGTATGCCGATGGCTGTGAAGTCGCCCAAAGACCTCAGCAGCGAAGAACTCGACAGCATCAAGGAGGAATTTGCCGTTCTCGAACGTGCCATCCAGGCCAAGGACTATGCCCTGGTCGATTCGCTCATGGACATCCCTTCGTACATCGCCATGCTGCAACTGCAGGAGTATCTCTATAACGTCGAACTCTCTGCTCCACGCAGCGTCTTCCTGTTCCGTGACCTCAATGGCAAGTTCACCTTCGGACCCGCCTGGGACTGGGATGCGGGCTACGACTTCAACTGGGCGAACATGACCACGGGCCACACTTTCTTCGAAGACTACCGCGAGACTATCTTCGGTACCGACCCCTATCGTCGCAACGGTACTTACCGCTGCTCCGAATTCTTTACCAACATGTTTGGCAATGCCACCTTTGTGCGCCAGTACAAAGAGCAGTGGAATGCCATCAGCGACTCGCTCTACATTCGTAACTGGGCTGAAACGCAGAAATATCTGGACGGTCTGAACGAACTTACCCATACCGTTACGCCCGAAGGCCAGTCCACCTACACCTCGCCTCAGCAGCGAGAAACAGAACGCTGGCCCATCAGCGGTTTTACGCCCAATACGGAAGTCAAGAAGATGAAGACCTGGTTGCAGAACCGCTTGTCTTACCTCGACGATATCATTCAGAACTATCCTACGGGTGACGAAGATCCCATCGTCGAGCCCACCGACTATGAAGACGTCGGCAGCATCGAGAAGAGTGTCACGATGGTATATGCCAGCGGCTACAACCAGAGCGTGAAAGTCGAAATCGACAAGGCCGAATTGGCACAGTTGCTGGGTGTGAGCACAGCGACGCTCAACACGCGCAACCTTGACCTTGTGCCGCTGGATGCTGACGGAAGCGAAGGTTCGAACACCGCTGCCGGCACCTATGGCGCATGGTTCGATGCGAATGGCAATACGGCAGACTATTCGTACGGCAATGTCCATGTCTTCATCGAGTCAAACGACCTCTACACTTGGGGCTGTGGACTTGAAAGACGTAATTGTGCCGACGGTCATACTCACACCGTCCGCATGCAGTACCGTTTTGCAACTGGTACAACCAAGGGCAAGAGCGTCACAGTCGTTGTGACCTTCAACATCGGTGAAAACGGCGGTGGAGAAGACCCCATTGATCCTATCGACCCTGTGCTCGAAGGTTGGACCCTTGCCGGTACGATTAACAAGTCGTATGAGTTGACCTACAGCGGTGGCTATAGTCAGAACGTCAGCGTTGAAGTAGCGCAAGACGAAGTGGCAGCGCTCCTCGGCGTGGATGCCTCTGAACTTACGGCCAATACCCTTGGCCTTGTGCCTCTGAATGCCGACGGAACGGAAGGCGACAACACCGCCGCCAGAACCTACGGCGCATGGTTCGACGAAGACGGCAACACCGTCACCTATAGTTCGGGTGAGCAGTGTGTCTATATCGAGTCGAACGACTTGTGGACCTGGAAGTGCGGACTGGAGCAGAGCAACTGCTGGGATGGTGACGAATACACCGTCACGATGCAGTATCGCTATCCTACCAATGACGACGAAAGCGAGGGGCTTCTCGTCAACATCCGCGTCACCTTCACCGTCTCAGGTGGTTGGGGCGGCTGGGGCTGGTAATGCGCTCCGATAAAATACATTATGCTAAGGGAGGAACCGTGTGGTTCCTCCCTTTTTTATTTGTTCATGACCTGCCCCGAAAGTCTTCAAAAAAACAGAAAAAAATGCACTGCGGTGCAAATAAATTTAGACTGTGGTGCGCCTATAGTCACACCGCAGTGCAAATAAATTTCGACCGCAGTGCAATTTTTGGCGTCTTCAGAGCCCCTTTGGGACTCTCTCGCGCATATATATAATAGGTGTGTTTTGAGGCTCGGATTGTTGAAATGGACATAAAAGTTGAAATGAGAGGGTTTTTAAAGATTTTTTGAACATTAACTGTTAAAAATGCGTTTCACGCGCAAACTTTTAACGGAAAATTTGTTTGATTAACAAAAATTTCGTTTCTTTGCAAGCAATATGGCTACGTATGTGGCGGCACTCATTGTGTGCGCGCAAACAGCAGTCAGGAAAGAGAAAAAGAGAAATCGTTTCTAACACCGATACCATATTATTATCAATCTTTCTAATATTATGTTGTACAACTCAAAGAGAAAAAAACTCTGCCGCCATCTCCTGGCAGGAGGTGCGGCGTGCCTTATGGGCATGATGATGTTCTCTTGTACTGACAAGTACGACTTGGATGAAGAGCAGCCTTCGGGCTACAACACCATCTATGGCTACTTGCAGGACAGAGGAAACTTCTCGACCTACCTTCGTCTGATTGACGACCTCGGCCAGACCGAGTATTTGTCGAAGACAGGTAGTATCACTCTCTTCATCGCTAACGATGATGCCTTCGCACAATTCTTCAAGTCGAACGACTGGGGAGTGTCGAGTTACGATCAGTTGTCGCTGTCGCAGAAGAAACTGCTGCTCAACACGGCGATGATTGGTAACGTGTATCCTATCAGTATGCTTTCGACGGCTTCGTCGGGCAACACATCGCTGAAAGGACGTGCCGTTCGCCAGTACACAACGCTGGGCTTGGCTGACTCGGTTCAGTTGGTGAAGATTGACAAGACGGAAGTGCCTGATGGCTCAGGCGGCGTTTCCTACACGTACAAGGACGACCTGCCCAACAACCCGCACTGGAATGTCATCCGTGCCAACCGTGAGGTGATTCCGCTGTACAAGGATGCTTCGGGCACACCGACGCTGAGCATCTTCACACCGCAGTACTTCGACACGAACCGTCTGCTCTACTCCGACATGGACTTCATCTTCGGTAACCCTGAAGGTACGCTGCAGGCCGAGTTGAGCCGCAACGAACCCGGCGCTTATGTGAACCAGGCACGCATCGTTGCTTCGCAGTTCTGTAAGAACGGTTATGTACACGAAGTGAACCAAGTGCTCACACCGCTGGACAACATGGCCGAAGTGCTCCGCAAGAGAAGTGATGTTTCAGCCTACAGTGCGTTGATTGAACGTTTCGCAGCACCTTTCTATAGCAAGACGGTTACAGACGACTATAATATTGGTTACAATACGGAGTACGACTCTGTATTCGTGAAGCGCTACTTCTCCAAGCGTTCGGCTGGTTCGACAGACAACAACGATGCTGCTTTCACCGAGGACGCCTATCAGACAGGTATGGAGAGCGACGCCGCTCTGTCGTACGACCCGGGATGGACACGTTATGTCACACCAGGTGCCCACTATGCTGACGATGCCCTGAAAGAGAACATGGCAGTCATGCTCGTTCCTACCAACGAGGCCCTCATGAACTGGTGGGACAAGGGCGGTGGTAATGTAATCAAGCAGCAGTATGGCGTTCATCCGACGAGCGACTGTACAAGTGCTGACGACTTGATTGCCGACATGGCCAACACCCCGAGCAACGTGCTTGACGACCTTATTAATGTAAATATGCTCACTTCGGTGACGGGTTCTGTGCCCAGCCGCTTCTCTGCCGTCCTCAACGACGCCAACGAACCGCTCGGACTGGAGAAAGATCATGTCACGAAGGTGGAAATGGCCAGCAACGGTCTGATTTACTATACAGACGTTGTCTACACGCCTGCCACCTACGCTTCCGTGCTCTTCCCCGCACTGATTCGTACCGATGTGATGAACATGATTTATAACGCCATTGAGTATGACGACTATGAGGCTTACCTCAACTCAATGGTTTCAGACTATCAACTCGTGTTGCCTTCCAATACGGCTCTGATGCAGTACATCGACCCCGTAAGTTATGGCCAGAAGACCCAGCGCCTGTATGAGTTCAAGATGAACGACCGTCAGACGACACCGAAGGCTAAGCTGTATGCCGATGTCTATGAAATCACCATCCACCCCGATGGAACATGGGAGAAGGTCAGTGATAAGAGCGTGGACCGCGTCGGATTTAACACCTCGAACCAGGCTTCTCAATACCAAAACGCCAGCACGGGTGGCGGTATGTATGTATCTCGCATCATTTACCGCATGGAAGATATCATGGATAACATGATCGCCATCGGTGAGACCGTTCCTGGCAAGAAGTTCTACCCGACCAAGGGTAACAACTTCGTGCGTCTGGATGGCATTGAAACCAAGACTGTCGGTTCAATGTCGGTAGGAGGCAGTTACCACACCCAGGCAGGAACCAGCGTTCCCGTTCAGGAATTCTATGACATGTCAAAGGGTACGAACGGCGGACATGGCAACGGCTACTCCTACGTTGTCGATCAGGTGCCGATGTCCACATGGAAGTCGGTGGCCGACATTCTGTATGAGAACAACAACACCTTCTCACTATTCTTCACGATTCTTGAGTCTTCGGGCTCTACACAGTATACCGTAGGTGCTCCGAGTGCAGGCAATTTCTTCGCAGCCTCTCAGCGCTCTTCTGCATTAGCCGGTCACGGAAACCTTGTAGCCCACTCGCTTGACAAGAATCACAACGACGTGGTTTACCAGCTTCTGAACGCCTATCACTACACTGTATATGCTCCGACAAACGACGCTATGCAGGAGGCTTTCGACGCAGGTCTTCCGACTCTTGAAGACATGGCCGAGGCTGATTTAAAAGACCAGGCTTTGGTTGCTGAAGGTGGCGAAGCCCACTTCGCTGAGGAAATCCGCAGCGTCTGGCGCGACTTCGTCCGCTATCATGTACAGACCAACTCCATCTACATGGATGAGGGCTTCAACGCCGGTAACTATGAATCGACCCGTACCTTGCTGCAGTTGCAGGATACAACTTATGTAGATGAACATACGGGCGAAGTCATCGAAACTTATAAGGATAAGGACGGCGACGGATACTATGACTGTCTGACAGGTAGTCCTTACCACATCAAAGTGAACAGCGTTTCGTCGACCAGCATCACGATTACCGACGAAATGGGTAACACCCAGACCATTTCTCTCCGTCCTGACGGCCTCTACAACATGCAGGCTCGCGAATACTGGCTCGGTAGCGACAACGCTGGTGTATCCGACGTGGAGAAAGCCATGAATATCGCCAACTCGTCGAGTGCAGTTGTCCATGCGATTGATCACCCGTTGTATTACAACTACGACCCGTCGTGGAAGACGTCTGACCCCAAGAAATACGCAGTTGACCAGTTCCACTACGTACCTCGTGAAATTGTGAACAACGAAGAATAACCCCGACAATTATATTCATCCATGAAAAAAATAGTATCATTACTTGTGCTTTTCGCGTGCTTCTGTACCATGGCAATGGCGCAGGCACCAAAAGCGGGCGACGTGATTTCGGGTGTTGTCCAGGACGACTTTGAACCTCTGATGATGGCGAATGTAGTCGAAATCGACAACAACAAACGTATCGTTGCCCAGGGTGTTACCGATATGAACGGTAACTTCTCCTTCCGTATTAAGAACCCGAAGGACAGGATTATGGTGACCTACATCGGTTATGCTCCTGTGACGCTCCCCATCAACAAGAAGCATTACAACATTGTGATGAAGAGCAACACAACCCTTGGAACGGTCGAAATCAAGGCCGAAAAGAAGACGCAGTCGTCTGGTCTTCAGATACCTGTCCGAGAAATCTCTGGTGCTACACAGAGCATCGACATGAAGGAATTCGAAGGTCTGGCCATGACGTCGGTCGACGAAGCCCTTCAGGGTCGTATCTCTGGTCTTGACATCGTGGCGAACTCTGGTAACCTCGGTGCCGGTACAACCATGCGTCTGCGTGGTGTCAGCACCATCAACGGTGACGCCAACCCGCTCATCGTCGTCAATGGTAACGTATGGGAAAACGACGCCAACAAAGACTTCGACTACACGGACGCCAACGCTGAACGATTCGCAGAACTTCTGAATGTGAACCCTGAAGACATCGAGACCATCTCCGTCCTCAAGGATGCTGCCGCTACCGCCATCTGGGGTGCGCAGGGTGCCAATGGTGTAATCGAAATTAAGACCAAGCGTGGTGAACGTGGTAAGACAAGGGTGCAATACACCTACCGCTTCACGGGTACTTGGCAGCCTGAGAGCTACAAACTGCTCAATGGTACCGACTACACCATGTTCCTGAAGGAAGCCTTCTTCAACCAGACGCTCGACAACTCGTTCTCGACGCCGGGTACCAATAACTACATCCCTGAAATCAACTACAACCCGAACTTCACCGAACACAACATGTACGACGACGACACCGACTGGCTCGACGCCGTGAAGCAGTTTGGTCAGTTCCACCAGCACTTCCTCTCGCTGACGGGTGGTGGTGAACGCGCCAACTTCCGTATTTCGGGTGGTTATGATAATCAGACTGGTTCGGTCATCAAGCAGCACCTCGACCGCTTTACCACACGTGTTGCCCTCGACTACTTCGTCAGCAACCGTATCAAGGTCAGCACCAACTTCGACTTGACCTATACGAAGAACCAGAAGAACTACAACGTGAATGGTGACCTCATCGCCATCGCCTACAACAAGATGCCGAACCTCTCCATCTATGAAGAGGACGAGAATGGTAACGACACAGACCGTTACTACACCATGAACCGCTACATCGACACGCCGTCCGACTACAAGGCCGCAGCCCGACTGCTGCAAGAGCAGTACGATATGTCGAACCCTGTCGCTGTCGCTCACAACGCCAAGAATGACGAACGTACCGTCAGCCTGTCACCGGAATTCATCCTCCGCTACGACATGCTCGGCACAGAAGACGACAAGACCAAACTGACTTACGAAGGACAGATTATCTTCAGCATCTACAGTCTGGACGACGACATGTTCTATCCCGGTACGCTTCTTTCCAACAACTGGAAGGCCGACTCCTATAATATAGCATCGACTCGTTCGTATAAGAGTAACTCACTTTCGACACGTCACACCTTGACCTTCGCTCCTTATTTTAAGAATGAAGCACACAAGTTGTCGATGATGGCACGTGTTCAGTACAACACGGGTAACTCTTCGGACCAGAACTACGGTATCAAGTGGCTGCCGACGACCAACGACATCACTTCTGCCCTCGCCGGTGGTGTGCCGACCTCCTTCTCGTCGGGTGCCGGTGAATGGAAGAGCATGTTCATGTTGTTCCAGATGCACTACGCCTACAAAGGAAAGTATATCTTCGATGCCACAATCCGTCGAGACGGTTCGGTCAACTTCGGTCCCGAACGCCGCTGGGGTAACTTCCCCGGTATCTCCGCTCGTTGGAACATCAGTGACGAACCTTTCATGCAGAAAGTAAAATGGGTCAACATGCTCTCTATCCGTCCAGGTTGGGGTATAGTTGGTCGCGCACCAGGTGGCCAGAACTACTACAGTTACTACAACACCGGTGCTGAATATCTGCACCAAGGTTCTGTCGTTCCTTCGAACATCCGTCTGTCTGACCTCCGTTGGGAGGAGAAGGAGACTTGGAACTTAGGTTTCGACTTTGCCTTCTTCAACAACAAATTGTCGGGTGACCTCTCCATCTATACGCAGACTACTCGCGACCTGCTGATGACCAACCGCAAAATCCCGTCTTCTTCGGGTTACGGTGCGCTGAGTTGGCAGAACGTAGGTTCGATGCGCAACAATGGTTGGGAATTCAACATCTTTGGCCGCGACATCATCAAGGCTGGTAAGTTCTCGATGGACTTTAACGTAACCTTCGCCAACAACCGTAACGAAATCCTCGAAATGGACGAAACGGTGCTGGCAGGCATGAATGCCGAGTTCAACTCGAGCAACGGTTCTTACCTCTCTCGTGTACAGCTGCACAACCCGCTGGGTTCGATCTACGGCTTCCGCTACAAAGGTGTTTATCAGTACTCTGACTACACCAAGTGGCAGTCGAACGACCCTGAAGTAATCGCAGGCTTGGAAAAGGCCGGTACCTATCGCGACTACGAAATTCCTGGCGTGAGTGGTCCGAATGCTCCTCTTGCACGTGATATCAACGGCAACGTCATCCTTGACGGCGACGGTAACCCGAAGCCGATGTACTTCGAAGCCAACGGCGTACGCCGCCTCTTCCAAGGTGGTGATGCTATCTACGAAGATATCAACAACGACGGTTCGATCGACCAACTTGACATCGTTTACCTCGGTTCTTCACTGCCTAAGCTGACGGGTGGTTTCGGTTTCAAACTGAAGTACAGCCGCCTTTCGCTCAACGTTCAGTTCAACTACCGCTACGGTAACAAGGTTGTCAATGCAGCCCGCATGGGTCTGGAGAACATGGCCACGTCGAACAACCAGAGTCAGTCAGTCAACTGGCGCTGGCGTAACGAAGGTGATAACTTCCCCAACATGTTGCCGCGTGCCGTCACCTCGAAGATTGGTCAGACCCACTACAACTACCTCGGTAGTGACCGCTTTGTGGAAGATGCTTCTTTCCTGCGTCTGAACTATCTCCAACTCTCTTATGCACTGGATCCCAAGTTCCTCAAGCAATGGGGTATGAGTCAGTTGAGCCTCTATCTCACGATGAACAACCTCTTTGTGATTACGAAGTACTCGGGTGCAGATCCTGAAATCGTTCAGGCTGGTTTTGCTCCTGCAACGGACAACTCACGTACACCTCGTGCCAAGTCGTTCACAGTTGGTGCAACCATCGCATTCTAACTCTAAACAGATAAGATTATGAAGAAGATTAAGAATATATTCCGATTTGTAGGTCTGGCAGCATTCGCAGGTGCAACTCTGACATCTTGTGACCTCGACTTGCTCCCCCTCAACGAGGTGGTGCTCGAGAACTACTGGACGAATAAGGACGACGTGGACAAGGTCCTCAACTCCTGTTATGTAGGAATGCAACAGAACAATTGGGTTACTCAGGCCATCATTTGGGGTGAGGTCCGCTCGGACAACATCGCAGCGCGTGAAGGATCTGGATCTAGTTATGTAACACCTGTTTATTTGCAGAATATTATTAAAGGTAACCTGAAACAGAACAACCAGGCTTGTGACTGGAGTGCTTATTACAGGGTTATCAACTATTGTAACACAGTTATTCACTACGCTCCCGAGGTTGCAGCGAAGGACCCAAACATCACGCCGAGCATCTTGGCTGAGACATTGGCTCAGGCTAAGGCTATTCGTGCGTTGAACTACTTCTACCTTCTCCGCACCTTTAAGGACATTCCCTTTACGACTGAGCCTTCTATCGACGACACGCAGAACTACATGATTGCTCCTACCAAGGGCGAAGTTGTTCTGGACGCTATGATAGCCGACCTTGAGGCATGCAAGAACGATGCTCGACGCAGATATGCATCATACGAAATGAATACTGCCCGCATCACCCGCAATGCCATTTATGCTCTGTTGGCTGACATGTACCTTTGGAAAGCATCGGATGCCAACCTCGATGCAGGTTCGCAGAAGCAGGCGTATCAGAATTGCGTGGATTACTGTAAACTCATCATTGACTATAAAGTTGATGAATATAAAAACGACTCTGAAGGCCGTGGATTGCAAACTGCCGTTGACCCCGACATCTACCGTACCTATGGCTACGCTCTGTTGAGAGAAGACGCTCCCTCAAGTGTCGGTGTGAAGAGTGCACAGGCCTATGCACAGATTTTCGGCTCGGGCAACTCGTTCGAAACTATCTTCGAGTTGACATACGGTAAACTTGACAACGACATCAAGAATACCGATGTAGGTAATATGTACAACGGAAGTGACGCAAATAACAACCGAGTCGTATCGCTGGGTGCCAGCACCAACCTCTTGCAGTCGAAGCCCACAAGTGCACAATTCACGAATAGTGCAACCAACCTCTTCCCCACTTACAACGACTATCGTTCTGTGACAGGCTTCCTTTACGACCAGTCCGCTACATCGTTCTACGAAATCTGTAAGTATGTGTTCCAAACACGCGAAGGTTTCTCGGTTGAAAGTGGCGACTGGAATCCTGGGCCGACAACTGTCCAGCCTGGTAGTAATGGTTTACGCTCTTACACCATGAGTTATGAGCCGTGGATTATCTATCGTTTGAGTGATGTCATGCTCATGTCGGCTGAAGCACAGATTCAGATGGCCAAACTGGTTTATCCGGAATGGACCTCTGACCTGGCATCAACGATTGACTCATCCGATCCCAACTATTCACAATATGTGGAGGCTGACGGCTATGTACAGAATGCCTTCAAACTGACGGCTGCCGTCTTCCAGCGTTCCAATCCTGCAATGAGATCAAACTCTACTGCAGGTCCTGCTCTCACCGGAAGTACGACTAATGTCATCAAGGATTTGGTGGGTTTGGAAACTCTGATTGAATCCGAACGCCATCGCGAACTGCTGTTCGAGGGCAAGCGTTATTACGACCTTGTTCGCCGCGCCCGTCGCGAAGGTAACACTCAGCACATCAATGAGGTCATCCAGACGAAGTTTAATGAGGCTCCGCGAGCCTTCATCATCAAGATGGCCCAGATGGATTACATGTACATGCCTTATGCAGAATCTGAGTTGAAGGCAAATCCGAATTTGCACCAGAACCCAGTCTATGCAGAGGAAGATAAAACCAGTAAAAACTAACCTGCTATGAAATCAATGATAAAAACGAAAATGCTGGCAGTGGTGCTGATAGCATTGGCTGCCTTCCAGACGATGTTTGTCAGTTGTTCTGACGAACCCGATCGTGAGAACTACTACACGACGACGTCTCACTATGCAAGTAGCTTCCTGCAGCAGAACGAACAGTACAGCATGTTTGTCCAGATTCTGGACCGCGCTCAGTTGCTAGGTCTGCTAGGAACCTATGGCAGTTATACGGTGTTCGCACCTACCAACGATGCAGTCAATGCATATCTGGCCCAGAACGGCTTGTCTTCCGTGGCCGACATGACCGATGAGTTGTGTAAGGAAATGGCCTACAACCACGTGATTGATGGTGCAGCCTACTACACGACCGACATCGTAGGTAGTGACAGTTATGAGAACATGCTCTACCACCCGCTCACAGTCTCCATCGACAGTGACTCGGTGAGTGTTCCAGGCGAAATCCTGCTGGATGTCCGTGTCAACCACTCTGCCAAGATGATTCAGATGGACGACTCAGTAGAGAACGGTGTAATCCACACCATGGGACAAGTCATCGGTACCGACAACGACCTGTTGCCCTCCCTGATTGCCCGCGACCCTCTGATCACAGTGTTTGCCGATGCAATGGCACAGACACACATGAACGACTCGCTGCAGAAGTTTAAGGACTTCAGCTACTTTATCGGTGCTGACTCCATCAACTGGAATAACAAGACGCTCGTAAAGCTGACGGCTTCCGAATACGACAACGTGGCCTATCCGAAAGAACGCCGCTTTAAGTTCACTGTATTCTGCCCGACCGACGAGGTACTTTCAGAGAAATACGGTGTGACCGACGTTGACGGTCTGGAGGCCCTGGCTCATCAACTTTATGACCCGGCATTCCCCAACGATGCATCGGTTACCGATCGTACTGACCGTCGTAACGCACTGAACCGCTTCGTGTCGTACCACATGCTCGACCGCATGGGTAAGTACTGGATGCTGACCGCTATGGACGGCGGTAACAACACATTGTCGAAGAACTTCAACCGTCGTAACTGGGATATCGCCGACTGGTACGAGACCATGATGCCGACGAACTGGAGTCCTGGCTGCAAAGACCCAGGCGGCTCCATCCTGAAATGTTCGTTCCCCTCAGGTTCTGCCTCAGGCCTCTATCTGAACCGCCGCGGCATTATGAACCACGCCGACAAGGTTGGTCACTTCGTTCGTGGTGCCAAGCTTACGCCTCCTGATCAGGTCAAGACATCGAACGAATGTCTGAATGGTGTTTACCACTATATCGACGATATTATCGCCTACGACCTCTTCACACAGGACGAACTGTTCCGCGGTGAGCGTCTGCGCATCGACTGCTCGACACTTTCGCCCGACTTCATGAACCAGACTGGTTACGGCGGCTCTTATGCTCGTGGTCACTACACACGTAGTGGTGTGGAAGGTGGTAAGTACGGTGTTTGGGATGCTTCTTCCGACATTACGAACAAGCAGCTCTGCTTGGGCTTCAAGTCTGGCAGTGCCAAGAACTTCAAGTTCAACGACAATACGACACACCTTCGTGTTCGTCCTCGTACGCTGACTTTCTGGTCGTACCAAGGCGACGAATTGTGCATTCAGGGTCCATACGACATCGAAGTTACCCTGCCGCCTGTTCCAGAAGGTGACTATGAACTTCGTATGATGACTTGCGTGAACTTCTCTACTCGTGGAATCGTCCAGTTCTACATCGATGGTGTGCCCCAGGGTATCCCGTTCGATATGCGAGCCAATGGTGAGAGTACAAAGATCGGTTGGCAGGCAGAAGGAACGGACGAAGAACAGAATGCAGCATTCGACAAGCAGTTCCACTATCGTGGCTGGATGAAGGGCCCGAAGGCTTATTCCTGCGATGCAAGTTCGACATCCATGCGTGACCTTGGCAACACGCTGCGTCACGTCATCGGTACCTTCCACTCTTTCGGTAGGGAACACCATGTGCTCCGTATGCAGCAGAAGATGAAGGGTAATGTCCAGAACACCTGTGACTTCGACTTCATCGAACTCTGCCCGAGTACGATTTACAACAATCCTGACTTGGCCGAGGATGTTTGGTAATTGAATTCACCCTTAAAATTCTATCAGTATGAACTATAATATGAAGAAACTATTCAGAATGGCTACCCTGGCAGTATGTGGCGCAATGATGATTGCGTCGTGTACTGACACATGGGACGATCACTATGGTGATGCTGGGACAGGGACGAATGGTTCCACGATGGATTACCTGACGACCCATGCCTCCGACTTCGCAGAGATTCTTAAGGCTGCAGGCTTCGATGCCAACTTGAATTCAAGTCAGGTGTTTACGATCCTTGCCCCAAAGAATGGCTCGTTCGACAAGAAAGCTTTGTTGACACAGCTGGCCTCTGGCGACAAGTCCCAGGTAGTCGAACGATTCATCAAGAATCACGTTATGCTGTATAGCGTGTCGATGAACGACGAAGAGAAAAATGTCTATCTGCTCAACGAGAAGAAAGTTCACTTCGGAACGTTGGCAGAAATGGAGATTGAAGGCGTGCCCGTCGAAGAAGCCAACATCAAATGTGGCAACGGAATCGTCCACGTTTTATCTGATGACGTAAGATACAAAGCCAGTGTCTTTGAACAAATCGAAGACAACTTCAAGCAGTATCTTGAAGACAACGGCCTGGAAGACGACGGCACGATCGTGTCGCTCTACTCGTTCCTGAAATTGTACGATGCCGACTCACTCGACAAAAACCGTAGTGTTGAATTCGGTCAGGACGAAGATGGTAACATCATCTACAGCGACTCGGTCATCATCCGTAACAACCAGGTGCTTCGTTCGCTGAACGCCTACCTCTATCGTGAAGACTCTACATATTGGGCCATCGACCCAGGTGTAGAACCCTATCAGAAACTCTTCGATGAGGCCGTGACTTATTTCAAGTTCAACGATGCTTATGCCGAAGATGTTGCACGTCGAGACTCGATGCAGAAGTATTTTGCCCAATACAACATGATTGGTGAGCTGTTTTACAACGCCAACATCAATGAGGCAAAGGTAACTGATGGCGCACTCTCTTCGAAAGGCGACTCTCTGGTGACGACAAGTTACAATCGTTGGAACTGGAAATATCATAGCTACAAGGATGCGTTTACAGATGGAGGTATTCTTGCCGATGTTGATGAGCAGATTGAGTGCAGCAATGGTTATGTATTCACGATGCCCAAAACTGAGAGCAATGAACTGCCCTATGATGTTTACGATGCCTTCTTCCATAACATACAGATCGAAGCCAGTCCTTCCGTACAGGTTCCGACCGTGGGTGGTGAGCGTAAAGCGAATGATGAATGGACACGTGAATCGACCTTCAACGGCTATTATAATACGCTCAGCAATGACTCGGTTTCCAATGGTTACTACCGTATTGAAGGTAAGGGTGCCATGCAGAACCCTGTTGTGTCTTTCCGTCTGAACAATACATTGTCAGGAACGTATGACATCTACATTTGCGTTTTGCCGTGGAATGTGTATGATCCCGATGTGATTCCCGAGGAAATGATTCCCGTTAAGTTCAAGGCAATCCTTTTTGAAGCCAACGAGCACAATACGATTCCTTATCTGACGCGCGATGAGAATGCCCATAACTTCACTCCTGGCTCTAGTGATTACATTACTTGCTGGAAGGACAAGAACACCGCGACGGTCGATACGGTCTTTGTGGGAACTCATACTTTCAATTATTGCTATCAGTACACGGGTTCTCCAGGTTCTTATCTGAAACTGAGTCTTGAGCGTACCTTTAACGAACGTAACGTCAAGCCCTATCCTCTGTTTGACAACAAATTCTTGCTCGACTTCATCCTGCTGAAACCTCATAGGGAAGCAGAGCCAGATGAGCCAGACAATCCAGATGTCGAACCAGACCATCCGGACACTCCAATTGATAATCCAGATGTGCCATTTAACTAAGAACATCACTAAAACAACTCCGATACAATGAAACATATACATTTTATGACTAAGAATATGTTGAGAGTTTGTAAGTACGGACTCACAGCTGTGACGTTCTTCTTAGGGGTGATGCCTCTGGCGGCGCAGGACTACGACGCTGAAGAAAGTGTCGAAGAGGCTCCTGTTGCCCCTGTAAAGAAGGAAAAGAAGCAGAAGACCTATCCGATGGTCGAAATCTCGGGTTCTGTTTTCGATGCAGCTACCGGAGAGGGACTGGCTGGTGTTCAGGTTAAGTCCTTCAACAACTCCTATTACACTGCGATGACTGACTCGGTAGGTAACTTCACCATCAAGGTGCCTACGTTTGTAACGTCATTGCAGGCAGGCCTCGAAGGCTACAACATTGTGCAGACCCCTATCAATGGTCGCACGAATGATGTCAATATCTATCTCTACACCGACCGCTTCGATGTCGATTACAAGACAAAGATTAGCGCCAGTCGTGACAATGGGATAACAGACTTTGACAAGACCATGGCAATTTCTGCTGACGACGAAATCCGTGACCGCCTTGGTGCCGACATTCGCAGCATCTCCCGTTCCGCACTCAACGGACAGGGTGTGAACATGTTCATCAACGGTCTCAACTCGCTCAACTCAAATGCCCAGCCTCTCATCATCCTGGACGGTGTGATTTATGACCAGTTGCCCGACCACTCTGAGATGTTGCACGCCGGTTATTACAACAACCTTCTTTCGACCATCAACCTTGATGACATCGAAAGTGTAAGAGTGCTGAAGAACGGTACGGCCATCTACGGCTCGAAGGCTTCCAATGGTGTGATTGTCATCGACACCAAGCGCAATAAGAGCATGGCCACCCGCATCGACTTCAACGCTTCTGTAGGTCTGGAACTCGTGCCGAAGACCATGGACATCATGGACGCCAATGAATATCGTGGCTACGCTTCCGAAATGCTTGGCTCGACCGACACTAAGTTGACTGAGTTCAAGTTCCTCGGACAACCCGGCGAACCCTACTACAACAAGTTCCACAACAACACCAAGTGGAAGGACGAAGTCTATCGCAAGGCCATCACACAAAGTTACAGCCTGCACATCCAGGGTGGTGACGATGTGGCCAACTACAACCTCTCTGTCGGATACATGGATGCTCGCTCGACGCTCGACAAGAACGACATGACACGCTTCAACATCCGTTTCAATACCGACATTGTTCTGGGTAAGTTCTTTACCACTCGTTTCGACGCATCGTACACCAACATCACCCGCAACCTTCGTGATGCAGGTATTCCGATGAACTACGACAGTGTTCCTCTTGCATCGCTCAACACGCTTGCCATGCTCAAGTCACCGTTCCTCAGCCCTTATGAATTCTCGATTGCCGACCAGCAGTCTTCATTCATTGCCGACGCCGATGACTATCTGCAGGAAGTGCTCGGAGCACGTTCTTCTCTTGCCAACCCTGTTGCCATCCTGGAGAACGGTGAAGCCAAGAACAAGAACCACTCCGACTTGACGCAGATCAATCTGGCCATCACGCCGAAGTGGCAGCCCACGAAGAACTTCTCGCTGCAAGAGCGCTTCAGCTACACGATGCAGAGTTTCGACGAACGTTACTACACTCCGCTCGAAGGTATGCCTCGTTACGAACTCGTGGGCAAGGGCTGGATTGAAAACTCCAACTTCTCGCTCTTCGACAAGCACAACTCAGTATTCAGCGACACACGCTTCGACTGGGCCATTCCGCTTGGAGCACATCGTCTCGACGCGTTTGGCGGTGTTCGTTTCATGAACGATACCTACCACGCATCCGACATCCATGGTTACTCTTCGACCAACGATAAGATGCCAAACATCGGCACCAGTCTGAAGTATCGTGAGAACCTCGGTGAAGACGACGAATGGCGTTCGCTTTCCTACTACGCCAACCTCGACTACAATTACATGGAAAAATACTACCTGCAGGGTTCTGCCTCGCTTGAGACCTCCAGCCGTTTCGGCCGCGAAGTCGATGCCGGTGTCAAGATGTTCGGAGTCACATGGGGACTCTTCTACTCGCTGCAGGGAGCCTGGGTTATCAGCAATGAGAAGTGGTTCAACTCTGACAGCTGGGCCAACATGCTCAAACTGAATGTAGGCTACGAATCGGTCGGTAACGATGCTGTCAACAACAACGCCACCCTTACATACATGATGGCAGGCAACATGCTCAACCAGACCACGTCGACCCTCTCCATCGCCAACATTGGTAACACCAAACTCCGTTGGGAGACCACCAACCGTTTCAATGCAGGAATTGAAGGTAATTTCTTCAACAACCGCATCAATGCCAAGTTCACCTATTTCCGTTCACGTACCAGCAACCTCATCACACTTGGTTCGCTCGCTTACGTTGCCGGTCTGAAGGACTTCTGGACCAACGACGGTGAAATGACCAACGAAGGCTTCGATGTTGAACTCAATGCAAAGGTCATCAACAACCGTAACTTCAAGTTCCAGTTGGGTGCCAGCATGGGTCACTATAAGAACAAACTGACCAAACTGCCCGAAGGTAAGGAATCGTTCGAGACCAACCTCTACAACGGTACCATCCTTTCGCAGGTAGGTCTGCCCGCAGGTGTGTTCTACGGATGGAAGACCGACGGCGTATTTGCCAGCTCGGCCGATGCAGCCGCAGCCAACCTCGTAATCAAGGACCGTACTGGTGCTGCTACAGCTTTCAAGGCTGGTGACATCAAGTTTGTCGATAAGAACGGTGACGGCGCCATCGACAATGCCGACCGTTTCGTCCTCGGCGACCCCAACCCCGACATCTACGGTAACATCTCTGCCAAGTTCTTCATTGGCAAGCACTGGTCGCTGGGTGTAGGCTTCAACTATTCGCTGGGCAACGACATCTACAACTATCAGCGTGCTATCCTCGAGGGCGGCAACACCTTCGTCAACCAGACCACGGCTCTTAACCGCCGTTGGATGGCCGAAGGTCAGGTGACCGACATTCCGCGCATCACCTATCAAGACCCGATGGGCAACAGCCGCTTCTCCGACCGCTGGATTGAGGACGGCAGTTACCTCAAACTGAAGAACGTGACCCTCAGTTACAACATTCCTATTCAGAACGAGTACATTCAGGGACTCACCGTATGGGCAGCAGGTTACAACCTCTTCACCCTTACGCGCTATCTCGGCAACGACCCCGAAGTCACTGCCGGTACGTCAGTCCTCGTACAAGGTATCGACGCAGGCTATCTTAACTTTGGACGTAGTTTCGCCCTCGGTGTGAAGATCAACCTCTAAGCCAATTCGTAACATCTAAAAAATCATATAAGATTATGAAGATTAAACATACAATGAAGGTTGCCATCTTTTCCGCCCTCACAGCGATGGGCGGAGGCATCCTCTTCACGTCCTGTGAAGACATGTTCACAACCGACAATGGTCTTGTCACGTCAACGCTGGCTCCGAGAGACACCGTCTATACGATGATGGGTATTGTCAAGGGCATGCAGCGCATTATGGACCGTACCGTTCTCTTCGGTGAACTTCGCTCTGATTTGGTCGACGTGGGTCTGACAACACCATCCGACCTCCGTGACATCGCCAATTACAACGTCGGTGAAGACAACGCCTACAATGATCCGCGCGACTTCTACAACGTCATCAACTCCTGCAACATCTACCTTGCCAACGTTGATGCCCAGCGTCGTTCGATTCACACGGGCGAGGAGTCCTTTGGTGAACTCTATTTCGAGAAGGAAATCATTGCCACCAAGTGCTATCGCGCCTGGACCTATCTCGAGCTGGCGAAAATCTACGGAGCACAGAACATCCCCTTCATCACCACTCCTGTCATCACGGCCGATGCTGCCGAGACGATGGTAGCCGACAAGGGTAACCGCTCCACTATGGACGCCATCTGCACCTTCTTCATCAACGACATCAAGCAGTATGCCGACAAGATCGAAGACAACGAAGAACTGATGCCCGACTACTCTGTAGTCTTCGCTTCAGGTCAGGAGTCGAACGTCAACATCAGCTATCGCAAGTTCTTCATTCCTGTGCGTCTCATGCTCGCCGAACTCTATCTCTGGCGTGGCTCTTTCACACAGAGTGTTGCCGACTACCGCGAAGCCATTCGCTACTACCATGAGTTCCTCACCCACGGTGTCACACCCCGTAACTATGTCATTCCGAATTACAACGTTATGTGGAATACCCGTGGAACTGAGAAGTTCAGTGGAACGTCAAGTTCTTACAACAACTCCTTCCGTCTCGGATCCTCCTCGATGGTAGCCCTCGTCCCGATGGACACCACTACGTACTACGGCAACACCTCCAACATCCGCGAGGTCTTCAGTTCGAAGTACAGCAACAACTACTATCCAGCAGCCGTTCCGTCAGAGCGCGTGAAGGAAATCTTCCAGTCGCAGAACTACCTCTATATCGACTACGATATGGCCACCAGTCTCTCCGACCTTGTACCTGAGTATGCTCCGAAGGACGAAGCCACGCTCCGTCCGCGTTTCGACAAGCGTTGGTGGATGAGAGTCGGCGACCTTCGCTTCAGTTCCATTTACTCATTACAAGACTTCAACAACAGCGAACACTCCGACTGGAGCAGCGAATGGATGTTCAACAGCAAGTGGGAGTTCAACGGTTCCGGTTCAGCCAACATCACCACGACCGACCAGCGTCCTGAGTTCATGCCGCTCTATCGCCTCCCCATCGTCTATCTCCACTTGGCCGAGGCACTTAACCGCGCAGGTTTCCCCGAGTCCGCATTCGTCATCCTCAAGTACGGTCTCTCTACTTCGGCGCTGAAGACCTATGCTGCCAGCGAGTTTGAAGAGTTGAAGACCATTGCCGCCATCAGCAGTAAGGACGTTAATTTCACCGAGTGGGATGTCAACAACTTTATCACTGCCGACATGGTATCATTCTCCGACATTGCTAACCACCGCTTCAACCAGTGGCCCATCCACGCTCTCGGTTGCGGTGACGTCTACTTCGACGATGGCTACAACACCGGTGTCAATCTCGCCGATCCCAAGTATGCACAGGGCGACGAAACCATCCAGTATGTCGTTGACGAAGAAGGCAATATCATCTACGAAACCGACGAAGAAGGCCGACCCATTCTTGATCCAAATGGCCTCCCCATTCCTGTGACCGACCCGAGCCAGGGCACACCGGTTTACAACTATGGCATCTGGGCTGAAACCTATGTCAATGGTGGCTACGAAAACGGAATCTATGATGTTTGGGGTGGTTTGGATGTAAGCAGACTCGAACCTATTTTCCAGGAACTCCTCTCCTATGATGATTTCTTGGCATACCTTCCCACCGCTACGAACTATTACAGCGGTATTGTCGTCGAACAAATGTCTGAAGAAGACCTTCAGGCACTCTACGACACCTACAAGAGCGACTTCGATGCTTTCCGCGCGACGATCGAGCACAACAAGGGCGTCAAGGCTGCCGCTGCCAACGACATGCAGGCTGGCGTTGCCGAACTCATCCTCACAGAGGAAGCCCTCGAAGGCATGTTCGAAGGCCACCGCTTCGGCGACCTCATGCGCTACTCTTGGCAGGAAGGCAATCCCGCACTCCTCGGAAAGTTCGTCTCGCAGCGTCCTGGCGAAGCATCACCCGACGGCACCCTCGCTGGCAAACTTGCCTCCGAAGCCGGCTGGTACATCAAACTGCCCGCACGCTAAACGACCTCTCTTATACTAAATACGAAAGCCTCACGGCGTCCGTGAGGGTTTCGTATTTAGTATTAGAGAGGTCGTTTAGCGTGCGGGCAGTTTGAGGTACCAGCCGGCTTCGGAGGCAAGTTTGCCAGCGAGGGTGCCGTCGGG
>R23__coassemble_523_pt1 | contig 25026 bp, 17 predicted proteins | sample R23__metabat2_high_PE_006 | metagenome-assembled genome bin R23
GCCCCTCCCTGTGAGGGAGGGGAGCAGTTACTAACTCATAAACAAAAGAATAATCCCATGCAAACATTATCGTTTGCATGGGATTTTACTATATACTCCCCTCCCTCACAGGGCAGTTGCGGAATCGAAGCAACTGGGGAGCGAAGCGACGATGGCATGGCCGGGGGAGAGTCCGCTCTTTGGGAGGCCATCACCACCACTTCGTATCCGTATCAATCTTATACCGGTAGATGCGGGCGAGTTTGACGTCGAAGATCAGGGTAGAATAGGCGGGGATGTGTGTGGTGGTCTGCTCGGCAGCGCCGTAACCGAGGAAGTACGGCACGTAGATGCGCCACTTGTCGCCCTCGACCATGTTCATCACAGCCGTCTTGAAGCCACTGACCGTCCCGTTCACACCCATCAGCGCTGGCACGTCAAGCGTCTCGTCGAGCGTGTAGCCGTAGTAACTGCGCCCGAAGTTGTAGCCCTGGGCATAGGTCTCCGTCGGGATGAGACTGCCGCTGTAGTGGACGCGGATGCTGTCGTTGTTCTTCGGGAGATAGGTGCCGGTGCCTGCCGACTCCTTGTGCACATAGATGTAGTGGCGGGTGTCGGTATCTTCCTTGACCGATGTGCCGAGGTCGTACGATCGGAATGCCACCCACTGTCCGTCGGCATTCAGACGGCACACCTGTGCAATCGAGTCGATGTAGTGGTCGTTGCGTGCCTGCCAGTTGTCGTACTCGCCTGCCTCCGACTGCTCCTTGCAGGAGAAGAGGCACAGCACGAGAGCCACCAGAGTGAGAAGGGAGAGCGGTTTCATTATTTCAGTTTTTTGAGCAGACTGGTGATGGTCACTTCGTCCTCGATGATGCTGCGCAGTTCGCTGATCTTCACGCGCTTCTGCTCCATCGTGTCGCGGAAACGCAGGGTGACTGTGTCGTCCTCGAGCGTGTCGAAATCGACGGTGACGCAGTAGGGTGTGCCGATGGCGTCCTGGCGGCGATAGCGCTTGCCGATGGAGTCCTTCTCGTCGTACTGGCAGTTGAAGTGGAACTTGAGGTCGTCGATGATCTGGCGTGCCTTCTCGGGCAGGCCTTCCTTCTTGACGAGCGGCATGACTGCGAGTTTCACCGGAGCGAGGGCGGCGGGCAGACGGAGCACGACGCGGGTTTCGCCGTTCTCCAACTGTTCCTCACAGTAACTGTGGCACATGACCGACAGGAACATGCGGTCAACGCCGATGGACGTCTCGATGACGTAAGGCGTGTACGATTCGCCCAGTTCGGGGTCAAAGTATTTGATTTGTTTGCCGGAGAATTTCTCGTGCTGCGAGAGGTCGAAGTCGGTGCGCGAGTGGATACCCTCGACTTCCTTGAAGCCAAACGGCATACGGAACTCGATGTCGGTGGCGGCGTTGGCGTAGTGAGCCAGTTTCTCGTGGTCGTGGAAACGGTAGTTCTCGGCGCCGAAGCCCAGGTTCTGGTGCCATGCCATGCGTGTCTGCTTCCACTTCTGGAACCAGTCGAGTTCGGTGCCGGGCTTGATGAAGAACTGCATCTCCATCTGCTCGAATTCGCGCATGCGGAAGATGAACTGACGGGCGACAATCTCGTTGCGGAACGCCTTACCGATCTGTGCGATGCCGAACGGAATCTTCATGCGGCCCGTCTTCTGCACGTTCAGATAGTTGACGAAGATGCCCTGAGCCGTCTCCGGACGCAGGTAGATGGTCATCGAGGCGTCGGCCGTCGAGCCCATCTCCGTCTTGAACATCAGGTTGAACTGGCGCACCTCCGTCCAGTTGCGCGTGCCCGAGATGGGGCATACGATACCTTCGTCAAGGATAATCTGGCGCAGCTCCTCCAGGTCCATCTTGTTCATAGCCTGGGAGTAGCGTTCGTGCAGGGCGTCGCGCTTCTGCTGTTCCTCCAGCACGCGGGGCGACGTCTCGCGGTATTTCTGTTCGTCGAAGGCGTCGCCAAAGCGCTTGCGGGCCTTAGCCACCTCTTTCTCGATTTTCTCGTCGTACTTCGCAATCTGGTCCTCAATCAGCACGTCGGCGCGGTAGCGCTTCTTCGAGTCGCGGTTGTCGATGAGGGGGTCGTTGAAAGCGTCCACGTGTCCGCTGGCCTTCCAGATGGTCGGATGCATGAACACGCTGGAGTCGATGCCCACGATGTTCTCGTGCATCAGCACCATCGACTGCCACCAGTATTGCTTAATGTTGTTCTTCAGTTCCACACCGTTCTGGCCGTAGTCATACACTGCGCCCAGACCATCATAGATTTCGCTCGACGGGAAGACAAACCCGTACTCCTTACAGTGCGAAACCACTTTCTTGAAAACGTCTTCTTGTGCCATTTCTAATTTCGATTGATAGTAAATTTGGCGCAAAGTTAGGCATTTTTCCGCAAACTGCCGTGCTACAAAGTGTTATAAATACAAAAAAAGGCAAAAAACACCCCTCAGACACGCCCCGAAAACACGATAAAATTGCACCGCAGTGCAAATTTATTTCGACTGCGGTGCGGCTATAGGCGCACCGCAGTGCATTTTCAGTTGCACCGCAGTGCAAATTTTGGCATGTTTTACGAGATTTTTGGGGTGTCTAAAATCCGTCATTCCTGTAAGCCAAAAACCACAAAAAAGGCGCTGCAGACCAACGTCCGCAGCGCCCTAAGACACAAGGTCGGAAGACTTATTCAGCCTCGCCAGCCTCCTCGGCAGCATCGACAATCTCCTCCACCTTCTTCTCGTCGAAGAAGTCAGACTCGAACATATCCTCAGCCACACGCGTGTAAGTCACAGTCTTGCCGCTGGCAGAGAACGATAAAGTCGAACCGTCGCACTTCACGTCGGGATAGCTCAGCGTCTGGAAATCCTTGTTCTCACTCTCGTAGAACTCCTTCCAACTCTCGAGGTCACCCTCCTTCATGTTTGCCTCCAACTGCTCCTGAATCTCCGCAGCCTCGTGGCCCTGATAGCCCCAGACATTGTCGTGAGCATCGTTGTACTCGATGTTGCGCTGAACATAGGCAGCCATGTCGTCCTCGTCATAGAAAACAGCCACCTCGTCCAGGTCATAGACATAAGACAGACGCTGGTCGGCCGTCAACTTGTAAGTACCTGTCACGAAAGCAGTCATGTGGATGTTCAACTCGATACCGTCGCTGTCTTCGCCGTCCTTCAACGTCTCACGGCACTCGATGAAACGACCCGTCTCACCGTCGGTGCTGGGATAGAACTGAACCGTCACCTTCTCCTCAGGATCATTGTCCGTGTACGTGCCGACCATGTTCTTCAGCAAGTCCTCGTTGAGCGAACAGGACGTCAATGCCAGCACCATCAACGTAGCCAGCATCGTGAAAAATACATTCTTCTTCATGTTAATTGGGAATTTAAGTTAATAAATAAAAATATCGCTGTCAAATCATTTCTGCATACAGATGCTGCAAATATACACAAAACCCTCCACACTCCCAAGCAAAAAGTTAATTTTTTTTAATTCCGCACCCAAAAACAACCTTTTTCGCGTTTTTTTAAATTTTAATTTTCAATTTCTAATTTATTGTCGTACCTTTGCACCCGCTAAGCCCAGATGGCGGAATTGGTAGACGCGTTGGTCTCAAACACCAATGCCGCAAGGCGTGCCGGTTCGATCCCGGCTCTGGGTACGCAAAAGCAAAAATAAATATTTTGTAAGAGTGCTGTTAATCGATGATTTTCAGCACTTTTTTTAATTAAAAACGCGGCAAATATGAGACAACTCACAATTGTCATCCTCGTCTTGATGGGATGCAACAGCCTGATGGCTCAAAAATGGGAAAAGATTGGCGACCGCCCGCAGATGGGTTGGAGCACCTGGAATAAGTTTCAGGGAAACATCTCGGAAGATATTATCAAAGGCATGGCCGACGCAATGGTGGCCAGCGGACTGAGCGAAGCCGGCTATCAATACATCAACATTGACGACTGCTGGCACGGCCAACGCGATGCCGACGGCTTCATCCAGTGTGACCCCAAGAAATTTCCCAATGGAATGAAGGCACTGGCAGACTATGTTCACGCCAAAGGACTGAAACTCGGCATCTACAGCGACTGCGGTACTGGCACCTGTGCCGGATTTCCAGGCAGCCTGGGACATGAGTATCAGGATGCCTTGCAATATGCCCGTTGGGAAATCGACTATCTGAAGGAGGACTGGTGCAACACCACCAACATCAATGCCAAGGGTGCCTATCAACTCATGAGCGATGCCTTGCGCGCTGCCGGTCGCCCCATCTTCATGAGCATGTGTGAATGGGGAGGCCACAAGCCCTGGGAGTGGGCCAGCGAGATTGGACATAGTTGGCGCATCGGACCCGACATCTGGTGCAACTTCGACTCCACCCGTGTGCATCCAGGTGGCTACGCAGACATCGGCGTCATGCAGTGCATCCGTCTCTGCGAGCCGCTCCGCAAATATGCGGCACCCGGCCACTGGAACGACCCCGACATGCTGGAAGTGGGCAACGGGATGACTGTGAACGAGGACCGCGCTCATTTTGCCATGTGGTGCATGATGGCCTCGCCGCTCATCCTCGGGAACGACATTCGCAATATGAGCCAAGAAACCATGGACATCCTGCTAAACCGCGAGATGATTGCTGTGGATCAAGACGAACTGGGTGTGCAGGGACTTCATCATTGCGACGACCAGGGACTGGAGTTCTGGTTCAAACCACTCAAAGACGGCGACTGGGCCATGACTATCCTCAATGCCACCCCAAAGGCTGTCACTTACAATCTGAACTGGCAGCGTTTCAATTTGACGGACGATGAGGTTAGCAAATTGAGCACGAACTTCGACAGCCAAATATATAAGGTGCGCAACCTGTGGACCCACAAGGACGAGGGCAAGACTACTGTCAAGGACAAGGTATGGAAGAAGGTTACTATACCTTCCCGCGACGTTGTCTCCTTCCGTCTCATCAAACTATAGACCTGACTTTCAGAGGCCGGCATTGTCTGCGTAAAGCGGAAGGATGGCAGGCACAGCCATGGCATTGGGCTGCGTGCGTCCTATAGGGGTGATTTGCAGGTTATCGAAATAGGGAGTAGATACATAGCGTTCGTGCAGAGGAGCAATCAGGCCAGCCATGCCACAGTGGTAGTGGTTGGAAGTGGCTTGAAGCACTTGTTGCCCATCGACAAAGCCTGTTATCTGATCGCCCTCAAAACGCAACTTGAGGTTGTGCCACTGCAGGGCAGCAACATCCTCCAACTGGGCCTCTGCCAACGTATATTCGCCACCAACCTCGACATCCTTGCGTGCGAGAATCAGTGCCTGCTGTTCCTTGTCGCCGATGAGTTCTTTCTGATCCACCTTTCCTCGAGTCAGAATTAGGGTAACATGGCCATGGTCGTCGATTTTCAGATAATAGCCCTTGGCCCAGACTCCATAACCTGAACCGACGTCACAAAGACGCCCCATCACACCGGCTTCGTCGCCAGGATTCAGATACACATCGGCACTGATCTCGTAATCCGTCCAGGCAGCATCGCCAAGGATGGTGTAGTGGTGCCACTCGGGAGCCCAACTGAGCGTATGCGAACCCACTGTCTGACGAATACATTTGGCACCGGCAGCGGCAAACGGAGCATCTACAAGTTCGAAACAACCCATCAAGTCGGCCAGATAGTGAGGTAGGTATCCCCACTCAGAAGGCTTTCTGTATTGTTCGAAGTCGTCCTTATAAGGAATTGGGAAAGGCTTGGCTGCAGGTACGTCGGCAAACGCCCCTTTCTGCTGGCCGCTGGTTGTGGAAAGGGAATAGACGGCATCGGGCTGAAGAGTGATGGAAAAACTGCCGCCCTTGGGAGTGATGTCTCCCTTACGTACAAACTGCTGCTGAGCGTCACTGTACCAAACGCACAATTTGTTCTTGGACAATCCTTTGGCCACCTTGAAACTAAGCGTCTGTGGCTGCTTGGCTCCCTTGGTCTCGGCAATGATGCTATAGTCACCCGTTTGCGGATCACGCAACGAAACGATCGAGCCTCCACCCGGCAGGTTCAAACAACCGTCATCCATGTAGCGCCAACCCAATTGGGTGAACTGCCCGTAGTGAGCATACCCCCATAAAGCCTCACGGACCGTGTAATGTCCACTCCAGGGTTCCTGAGCCAGCAACATGGGTGGCTCTTTGCTGTATGGTTCCAACGGGTATGTAGCACCAATATCATACCAGTTAATGACACGTGTGGCTCCGCTGACGATATAATTAGCATTGAAACATTTGACGATGCTTATCAGGCAATCGAAACCGGGCCTATACACATGGTCTTCACTGTTCCAAATCGGTTTGCCCATGTCCTCGACCATCTTACGTTGCTCTGCCGTGAGTTGTATTTCGCTGAACGTATGAGCACAGACGGCATCCAAGGCATCGCGCAGTTCCTGGTCTTCCTGCATACGCTGTAAGAAGTCCATCTTAGATTGTCCCCAGTTTCCGAAGCCATGCAGTTTTACGTTGCTAAAACCGCGCTCGTTCATCGCCTTACGGAGATGCTTGGCGAAGACGTCATCCCAACCCTTCTCGTTGTGGCAGCCAAGGGCATCCAATTCCAAGCCATGCACCTGACGCAAGCCTTGCATCCAGGCAATGTAGTAGTCAACCATGTCATCCGACCAGAAATTGCCTACCCACGCCGGTGCACTCCATGAGGTGGCATCTAGCGCAAGGGCTGGTTGGCGCCGCTTGCATTCCTTCATCACCCACCACATATAGCCACGCAGGAAGTTGGCATCACCCCGTTCGTGAGCGTGCGACGGCATGCTGCCTTGCGTACTGTTGCCATCGCCAGGCACCTCAACAAGTATGGCACTGACACTGGCGCCAAACTTGGGTTTATACACCAAATCCATGATCTGTGAGCGCTGAGGTTCGGGATAGTCCTTCAGCAACACAGAAGTGGCTCCACCTCCATTCACAACTCCAATGCCATCAAACTGTTTGCCTGTTGATGTCGCACTCAAGCGAATAGTTTGTGCCATCATTCCAGTCCAAACACTGACCAGCAGCACGCAAGCAACTACAAATCTTCTCATCACATCTTTCAAAAATTCTCAACATAGGGAAGGCCAAACACGTCGGCAACGGCCTTGTACACCACCTTTCCTTCGACGATGTTCAGACCTTTTGCCAAGGAAGCATCGTCCTGACAGGCCTGGCGCCATCCTTTGTCGGCAAGGGCAAGGACATAGCGCTGGGTAGCGTTGGTCAGCGCCAATGTCGAGGTGTTCGGCACGGCACCCGGAATGTTGGCAACACAATAATGAACGATGCCATCGACCATATAGACGGGGTCGCTGTGGGTGGTAGGATGCGACGTCTCAAAGCAGCCGCCTTGGTCAATGGCCACATCGACGAGAACGGTGCCTGGTTCCATCAGCGGCAGCATGTCGCGGGTAATCAGATGGGGCGTCTTGTCGCCTGGAACCAACACGGAACCGATGACAATATCGACCGACGGCAGTTGCTGGCGGATGTTATGCTCGGACGAATAGAGCGTGTGCACATTGGCCGGTGTCTCAAGATCCAACTGGCGAAGACGAGGCAGAGAGACGTCGGTGATGGTCACTTCGGCACCCATACCGGCAGCCATCCGTGCAGCCGCCTCTCCGACGACACCGCCACCCAACACCAGCACTTTCGCGGGCGACACACCCGGCACTCCGCTGATGAGTTTGCCCTTGCCGCCCTTTGTCTTTTGCAGATAGTAAGCACCGTTGAGCGTGTCCATGCGTCCTGCCACCTCGCTCATGGGCTGCAACAGCGGCAAGGAGCCGTTGGGCAGTTGTACCGTCTCGTAGGCCAGACAGACGGCACCGCTGTTGAGCATGGCGTCGGTCAGTTCCTTCTCGCACGCAAAATGGAAATAGGTAAAGACCAACTGACCTTTACGCACCAGCGCATACTCGGGTTCGATGGGCTCTTTCACCTTCACAATCATCTCGGCCTCGGCATAAACAGACGCGATGTCAGGCAAAATCCTGGCGCCCGCCTTGATGTAGGCATCGTCGCTGAAACCACTACCCTCGCCTGCTGTATGCTGCACAAAGACCTGGTGTCCGCGACGCGTCAGTTCGGCCACGCCCGCAGGGGTCATGCCCACACGGTTCTCGTTATTCTTAATCTCTTTGGGAATGCCAACCTTACACATACTACCTGGAATTTAAGTGATGAAACAATCAAAAAAGTAACAGACGGCATACGAATCACTTCAGAACGGCTTTCACATCGGTCACCATGTCCTTGTGATTCTCGTCGGGGGTGGTCAATTGGGACGTGAGCGCAACATCGCCCGCCTTGTCCTTGGTCGAGAACGAACCCGAGTAAATGATGGTACTGGCATTGAACAACGTCGCTTCAACGCAGACTTTGTAGGTACCCTTCCGAACAGCCTTGCCCGCTTGGTCCGTAAAGTTCCAAGTGAACGTCTGTGTTCCGCTCGCTTGTGGCGTAGCACCCGTAAAGGCATCCAACTGTTGGTCGGTCAGTTCATTTGCCTTGACAGTCTTTACCCACGTCGGAACACACGCAGGACGCTTGACATAACCACGCATGGGCTGTTCATTACCACGCACACGTCCCTTGGTCGTGTACGACGTGACGAAGAGCGTTTTCACGACTTCACCCCGTTCGTTCTCAATCCAGACGGCATACTGGTTCGAACCAGGGCCGCTCTGACGCTGATAGTTGAAGGAAACTTCGAGGCATTGGGCCTTACCTTTCTTTTGCTGAGCCATGCCGGGCATACACACCAACAAGGCCGCAACGAGGGGAACAATCATCTTTTTCATAGTGTCTCTTGTGTTTGTTAAGTGAAAAATAATTACACTGGCAAAGATACTAAAATAATCGGTATCAAGAATCTCTTTCGCCCTTATTTTTTTGCAACGAGACAATAGTTAGCCTGTTCACACACTTTTTCACTCATCTTTTTTCATCATTTCGGGGCGCAAAAATGTGCCAAAATTTGCACCGCAGTCGAAATAAATTTGCACTGCGGTGTGGCTATAGGCGTACCGCAGTGCAAATTTAGTTGGACTGCGGTGCGTTTTTTGACGTTTTTTTCGCACGCAAAGAAGCCTCGTGAATGCTTGACGAGACAAAAAAACACGGTGAGATGTTTGTTTGTTCGGCCGACATTGAGTAACTTTACGGCGAATTACTGAAAACGCCGACTTCTATGCAACTCCTTTTCTGGATTTTGTTCATACTGCTTGCAATCCTGTGCCTCGGTTTTAAGGGAATCGTGGCAGTGGTCGGAGTTTTAGGCATCATCATCTTGCTGATTATTGCCGGCATCGCCACAATGGTTTATCTGGACGGCCACCCCAAGAAGAAGAAAAAGTTCTGGAAATGCGTCCTGTGGAGTGTGATAGCCGTGGCGCTTCTATTGGTCGCCCAATATGTTATCTGCAATGTCATCAATAATCGCAACGAGGTGGAATACAGTCGCGAGTACCACTTCCCCGACCCCCAAGTTGAATCTGAAATTCCCGACACGACCATGGACTCATTGGAGGTGGATACGTTGACTGACTGGTGAAACAGAACTTAAAAACAGAAAGATTATATGAAGATTTACAAAGCACATATTCTTTACACGAAGGAACGAAGTCGTTTCGAGGTGTTGGAGAACGGTTATGTCGCCGTCGACGCTGACGGGCGTGTGACGGGTGTGGCTGCTGATTTGGCGTCGCTGAATGCCGAAGATGCCGAGGTTGTTGATTTTGGCGACCGTCTGCTGATACCGGCCGTGAATGACATGCACGTGCATGCCTCGCAGTATCGCAATCAGGGCATTGCCATGGACCTGGAACTGCTGCCGTGGCTCCAGAACTATACTTTCCCCGAGGAAATCAAATATGCCGACACGGGTTATGCCGAGCAGATGTATCGCCGATTCGTGCGCGACCTGTGGCGCTTTGGCACCATGCGTGCATGTGTGTTTGCCACCACTCATACTGATGCCACACGCCTGTTGATGCACCTCTTCCAGGAGGCTGGCATGGGCGCACTGGTGGGTAAGGTGGCGATGGACCGCAACTGTCCCGAAGGACTCACCGAGTCGGTGGAGAAGATGATGCAGAGCAACGAGGCGCTGATCGCAGAATTCAACCAGCCAGACGCCCTGGTGCGACCCATCATCACCCCACGTTTCATTCCCTCGTGCACTCCGGAGATGCTCACGGCCTGTGGCGAACTGGCGGCCAAGCACCAGTTGCCCGTTCAGTCACACCTCTCGGAAAACAAGGACGAGATAGCATGGGTGAAGTCGCTCGAGCCCGAGAGCACTTGCTACGGCGACGCCTACAACCGCTACGGCCTGTTTGGACAGACGCCGACCGTGATGGCCCATTGCGTGTGGACCGAAGGCGAAGAACTGGAACTCATGAAACGCCAAGACGTGATGGTGGGCCACTGTCCTACGTCGAACTTCAACGTCGCGTCTGGCATGGCACCTGTGCGCCAGTTCCTCGACGAAGGACTGAAGGTGGGGCTGGGCAGCGACATCAGCGGCGGACACGACCTCAGCATCTTCCGCATGATGGTCTATGCCATACAGGTGAGCAAGATGCACTATCAGCAGAACCATGAACGGCCATTCCTCACCCTGTCCGAGGCATTCTGGATGGCCACGAAATCGGGCGGCAGTTTCTTCGGCCGCGTGGGCAGTTTTGAACCAGGCTACGAGTTCGACGCCCTGGTCATCGACGACAGCGAACTCAATCACGCCGACTATTCTCTGCTCCACCGCCTGGAGCGCTTCATCTACCTCGGCGACGACCGCCACATCCAGCACCGCTTCTGCCGAGGAAAGGAAATCATGGAACCCAAGATTTGAAGTGATAAGATGAAGAAGTTAACCATTATGCTGGCGGCACTGTTCATGATGTCGCTACAAACGAAAGGACAGAACATGGCACTGACAACGAAACAACAGGCGCTCGTGGCGATTGCCGCCAACGAGGCCAAAGGAGACATCGAGGGTCTGAAAACGGCTCTCAACGAAGGATTTACGCAGGGACTGACGGTGAGCGAAGCCAAGGAAGCGCTTTCGCAACTCTACGCCTACACGGGATTTCCGCGTTCGCTGAATGCACTGGGCGCTTTGCAGCAGGTCTGCAAGGATCGCGCTGAGGCGGGTCTGCAAGTGGCAGAAGGACGCGAGGCTGACCCTCTGCCGAAGGATTATGACGCCCTGAAACAAGGCACAGAGGTGCAGACACAACTTTGCGGAGGTCAGCCCTTCACATACACCTTCGCCCCCCAGACCGACTACTATCTGAAGGCGCACCTGTTTGGCGACATCTTCGCCCGCAACAACCTCACTTTTGCCGACCGCGAGGTGGTGACGGTGTCGGCCATCTCTGCATTGCCTGGCTGCGAACCGCAACTGCGTGCCCATGTGTCGGGAGCAAGGAACATGGGTGTCAGCGACGAAGCGCTCAAGGAAATGCCGGCCTTGCTGGAGACGAAGATTGGCGTGGCCGAAGCCGAACGGCTGCGTGGTGCGTTGGCCGATGTCTTTGGCGAGACCTACCAACCTGTGCAGACGGTGGATTTCGCTGTGTGGCCACAGGGTGAGCGCAATCCATACGGAAAATATTTCACGGGTGAGAGTTATCTGGCCGACGTGGGCGGAGGTGTGATGAACGTCACGTTCGAGCCCCGTTGCCGCAACAACTGGCACGTCCACCACAAGCAGGTGCAGGTGCTGATTTGCGTTGCTGGCCGTGGCTGGTATCAGGAATGGGGCAAGGAGGCTGTCGAAATGACTCCAGGCACCGTCATCGCCATTCCTGCTGAGGCCAAGCACTGGCACGGTGCCGCCAAGGACTCATGGTTCCAGCACCTGACCTATCACAAGGACGTGCAGGAAGGCGCCTCGAACGAGTGGCTGGAACCCGTTACGGACGAAATCTATAATCAACTGAAATAACACGAATATGAAAAAGATGATCATGATGGCAGCACTCCTGGCGATATGTCTGAGTGGCTGCGCTCAAAAGAACAAAAAAGAGAACCGCGACATGAAAGTATTAGTAGCCTATTTCTCGGCGTCGGGTGTGACAAAAGGCGTCGCTCAACAACTGGCAGAGGTGACGGGCGGAACCCTGCACGAAATCAAGCCTGCACAACTCTACACCGAAGCCGACCTCGACTGGCGCAACAAGGAGAGCCGCTCGTCGGTGGAGATGCAGGACAAGTCCTCGCGTCCCGCCATCACGGACAAACTCACCAACATGAAGGACTACGACGTGGTCTATGTCGGTTTCCCCATCTGGTGGTACACCTGCCCGAGAATCATCAACACCTTCATGGAGTCGTACGATTTCAAAGGCAAGACCGTCATCCCCTTCGCCACGTCGGGCAGCAGCGACATCAAGCAAGCCTGCGACGACTTGAAGGCCGCCTATCCGCAAGTCACTTGGAAAGACGGAAAGTTGCTGAATCGCGCCACCAAGCAGGACCTCCAACAGTGGGTGAAGAGCCTGGCGGAATGAGAAGAATGTTGAATGTTGAGTGTTGAATGTTGGCGCAAAGACATCAAGCACTCAACTAACGTCCTTTAACTCCCATTAACTCCCTTAACTCCTTTAACTCCCTTAACTCCCAATCATAAGATGAAAAGTTTCAAATCCAATGCGTGGCTGTTGCCACAACCCGTGCTGATTATCGGCACGTATGACAAAAACGGGAAACCGAACGCGATGAACGCTGCCTGGGGTGGCCAGTGGGACATGCACGAAATCATGATTTCGCTGGGGTCACACGCCACGACGGACAACCTGGCCGTGAATCCCGAATTTACCGTGGCCTTTGCCACAGCCGAAACCCTGGTGGCAGCCGACTTTGTAGGTATTGCCAGCGGCCGAAACACCCCCGACAAGATGGAGCGGACGGGATGGAAGGCCGAAAAGGCGCCCAACGTCAACGCACCGGTGTTCAACGTGTTCCCCATGACGCTGGAATGTCGCGTAAAGCAGAAGTTGGATGAGTCGGAGACGGGTTTCTACCTTGTGGCAGAAATCGTGAACATCGTCTGCGACGAGAAGTACCTGGCCGAAGACGGAAAACCCGATGTAGAGAAGATGGGGTTGATTACCTTCGACCCCGTTCACCACACCTACATCCAGTTGGGCAAGACCGTCGGCAACGCTTTCTCGGACGGTAAACAACTCAAATAACCAGTCGCTTCACACAGATGGAATACTTGTCTCAGGAATGCTACGACCAACTGGTGGAAGAACTGCACCAGTTGATCTACGTCGAACTGCCGAAGGTGAAAGAGGCGCTCGTCGAGGCACGTGAAAAGGGCGACCTCAGCGAGAATTTCGAATACCATGCCGCCCGTCGCGAGCATTCAAGGCTGTTGGGCAAGATACGCTTCAAGCAGAGGGTGCTGGAGTTTGCCCGCGTCATCGACACCTCCCGACTCAGCAGCGACACGGTCGGACTGTTGAGCAAGGTCGAACTCACCAACCTGGACAACAACATCAAGCGAACCTACACCCTTGTCAGTCCGCACGAAGCCAACATGAGCGAGGGCAAAATCTCCGTCAAGTCGCCCATCGCCCAGGCCCTGCTGAACAAGAAGGCCGGCGATGTCGTCGAAGTGAGTGTGCCCGCTGGCGTGCTGAAACTGCGTATCGAGAGCATTCAACTATAGGACATTCACAAAGAAAAGTGAGAGGGGATGCCGTTGTCGTGGCATCCCCTCTCGCTTTTTTTGTAGGGTGAATTAGGCCAAAATTTACACCGCAGTCGAAATAAATTTGGACTGCGGTGCGCATATAGTTGTACCGCAGTGCAAATTTATTTACACTGCGGTACAGTTTTTGACGTTCGTCACACGTGTGATGATGAGTCTAAATTAAGGTATGTGGAGAAGTCTTTACTCCCTGACCATGAGGAACTTGGCAGCAACACCGTTATTGCCTTCCTCGTCGGTGGCAAGGATGTAGTAAATGCCGCTGGCGCAGCGACGACCTGAAGCCAGACAGCCATCCCAGTGGTACTCACCGCCTACGCTTGTGCCCTCGTTGACCAGACGTCCCGAGGCATTGACAATCTTGACGTTGGTGTTGTAGGCTAAGCCCGTGATGGTGATGTTGCCGATGTGTTCGGGGCGAACAGGATTGGGATAAACCTTGACGTTGTCCTTTTCGAGCGAGGCTGCAGGGTCGGTGGCGTCGCCATGGAACGAAACCAGACCGGCATCGGTGGCGATGAACACCTCACCCGTCTTGCCGTCGATGGCGATGTCGTAGATACCGTCGCTGATGAGGGGAGAATTGTCGGTGGTGAAATGCTCAATCTGCTCCTGTCCGTCGGCACTGAGCAGATAGACACCATTGCCGCTGGTACCCACCCACTTGCGGTTGCCGCCGTCGATGGTGATGCACTTGACAGGCACATCGGCGAGCAGATAGTCGGCGAGGTTGGAACCGTCGTTGCGCGGCACTTTGATTTGGGTGATGGTGAAGTTGGTGTTGAAGATGTCGGTAGGCGTGGCGGTCATGAACAGTCCTGAACCATTGCCAAACCACATTGCGCCGTCGAGGTCTTCGGTGACGCAATAAGCGAAGGCAGGCGAATAGACCTTGCCGTCCTGGTTGGTAAACGACGAGATGAAACGATGGGTAAAGCCGCTGGGATTGCCGGGGTTGCCGTTCGTGTTAATCACGACGAAGCCAGCCACGGTGCTGCCTTTCGATGTAGGAGCAGAGCGGCGGGAATTGGTCCACGCCCAACCGCGACGGTCGAAGATGGTGCGGTCGAAGGTGGTAAAATACTTGATGTCGGGAATGTCGTACGAGGTCCATGTGCCGTTCTTCAGCAAGATGTGGAAGATGTGCTCGGTCTCGTTGTTGCACATCCAGAGGTTGTTCTGGCTGTCAAAGGCAAGCGCGGTGACACGGACATAGTTTTGAGGAGCAGCACCGTCGGGAAGAATGCTTTCCAGCGGCGTGTTGTTGTAGGTGTAGTGGTTGACCATCTTGTAGTTGCGGAACTCATAGAGTCCGCTACGAGCCAGCGAAACCCAGTGATGCTCGCTGTCCAACGGGTCTTGCACAAGGTCGGTGACGTTGATGTAGCCGTTGTTGCCGGCTTCGGCGTTCGGAGCCTCTTCGTCGAAGGTGGTCCACGTGTTGTTCTCGTATTTCATCACGGTACCTGCCTGCGTCACTCCCGGATAGTTGAACGCACCGCCAGCCACCAGCAGACGCTGATTGGGAGCCATGCCCAGATGGTAGGAATAGTTGCGTTGCGGGCTGTTGGGAATGACGGACGACATGGTTTCCGTCAGCGCATGATTTTCGTCAATCTTAAAGGCTTGCAGCCCCTTATTGCCACACGCTGCCCAGTACTGGTCTTTGCCATAGGCCATGCAGTAAACAGGCACTGGGGTTTCCAACTTCACGGCTTCTTCTTCGCCCGTCAGTTCATAAACGTCACCAGCGGTTTGGTAGATGAAAAAACGGCCGTTCTGTTCAGCCCAACTGTTGCACTTGACGGAACTCAGAAACGCATGGACAGAGAATTTCTCGGGATTGGTGATGCGCACAATGGCATTATTTTGCATACAGTAAATATTGCCATTGAACAAGCGCAATTGCTTCACCCATGCAGCAGCACGCACCGTGGCCCAGTTGGAAGGGTCCAGAAGGTTGTCGCCGATTTTTCCCTTGTAGATGGTCGTACCCGTGGCTACATAGTAGTTGCCGTCGTACACCAGAAACGACTTCACGCCGTCTTCAAACGCATAGAAATCGCCGAACAAGTGGTGTTCCAAGTCCACACAAACCACACCAGAACCAATCGACAGGTAAAGCGTCTTTTCGACAATGATAGCATCGCTGAGCGTCTTGTTGCTGAGCGTCTTCTGCTTCAGGTCGGGAAGGTTGAAGACGTCGCCCTGGGCATTCATGATATCGATATTGCCGTTCGCATAGACCAGCACGAGTTCGTTCGTCTGCACAGATGCCAGCATGGTGGCGATGCCGAAGTCGCTGAGCACCGTTGCCTTCGTATAGGTTTCCACGCTGGTGTCCTCGGGGTCGTAACTGTAGAGGCTGCCGTCGCTGAGAACATAGGCTTTGCCGTGCATGAAGACCGTCTGCTGGGCGTCGTGATAGGCGGCATAGACGTGCCAGTCGCCGTCGTCGGCAAAGAGGGACAAGCTCTGCAACACGGCCCATATCGTGATGAATAAATACCGTTTCATGGTTCTATGTGTGTTTAGGTGATTATTTCTTGAGGTAGTCAGCCAGTTTCTTCACGGCCTGACCGCGATGACTGATGCTGTTCTTCTCGTCGGCCGACATCTCGGCAAAGGTCTTGTCGTAGCCGTCGGGCAGGAACAGCGGGTCGTAGCCAAAGCCGCCCTCACCACGTCGCTCGGCGAGAATCTTGCCATCGACCTTGCCTTCGAAGTAGTGGACACTGTCGTCGGTGACGAAGGCAATGACCGTGCGGAAGTTGGCGCGACGGTTTTCGACGCCGTCGAGTTCGGTGAGCAGTTTGGCCATGTTTGCCTTGCTGTCATGCCCTTCTTCACTGGCATAACGGGCGGAATGGACACCTGGCGCACCGCCGAGCGCTTCGACCTCCAGTCCGCTGTCGTCGGCAAAGCAGTCAAAACCATAGAATTTCTTGACGAACTGTGCCTTTTGCAGCGCATTCTCGCGGAAGGTGTTTCCTGTCTCGGGGATGTCGGTTCGGCAGCCAACGTCCTCGAGGCTGCGTACCTCAAAATGGTCGCCGAGGATGGTGCGCACCTCCTCCAGTTTGTGCTGGTTGTTGGTGGCAAAGACCACGGTGCGCTTGTTGCTCGTGCTCTTCGCCTTGATTTTGTCAAAACCTTCGCCGAACACGCCATGCACCTGACCCATCGACACAAAGCAGTAGGGGTCGATGCTCTTGATCATGCGGAAGATGTTGAGGCTCTCGCTCTTTTTCGTCAGGCAGACAACCACCTTGCGCTCGGTCTTGGTGTACCAGCCCATGCCGTCCAGCACGGTGACGCCGCGCCCAGTCTTGTTAATGGCGTCGGCAATCTTGGAGTAGTTGCGCGAGAAAATCATGAACTGCACCGACTGGCGGCGACGATTCATCACATAGTCGAGCGTGACGGCCGAGATGCTCAAGGTCACATAACCGCAAATCACACGTTCCAAACTGTCAGAATCACCCCTAAAGACGAAGTAACTCGACGTAATGATCAAGATATCGCAAATCAGGATGACGTTGCCCAGGCTCAAGTTCTTGTACTTGTTGACGATGGCAGCGATGATGTCCGTGCCGCCTGTCGAACCATTATTGAGGAAGCAGATGGCCAATGCGAAACCTTCGAGCATACCGCCGATGACACACGACATAAAGCGGTCGGGCATGATTTTGGGCAGTTGGAAGTCTGTCCCAGGCGGTATGTTTAACTGCATCTCTATCACACGCTGCATCAGCCACAGGATAAACGTGAGCATGAGTACGGCGTAGATAGTCTTGAAGCAGAATTTCCAGCCCAGTTCGATGACGGCTGCAATGAGGAACACCACATTGATGAACAAGTAGGTGTATTGTACCTCAAAATGCGTGGCGTAGTAGATGATCGAGGCCACACCCGCCATACCGCCGGTCGTAATCTCGTGCGGCAGCATGAAACAGGTAAGGGCGAAGGAGTAGATAATCAGTCCTACGGTGATCATCACATAGTCGCGCACTTCCTGCTGTATGGGCTGGGGGACAAAAGGTATCTGCGGCTGTGTCATTTTTTCAGTACGATGTTGACAATCTTCTTCGGTACGATAATGGTCTTCACATGCTGCCAGCCTTCCATGTACTTGGCCGACTGTGCATTTTCAAGCACGGCCTTTTCGATGGCGGCATTGTCGGCATCGGCAGGGAACTCCATCTGGAAGCGGGCCTTACCGTTGAAACTGATGGTCAGGCTGACGCTGTCTTCCTTGAGATAGTCCTCGTTCCATGTCGGCCAAGTGGCATCGCAGACGCTGCCTGTCTCGCCCAGAGCCTCCCAGAGTTCTTCGCAGAGGTGGGGGCAGAACGGTGCCAAGAGGCTCACGATGGTCTTCATCACCTCGCGGTTGGCACTCTTCAGTTGGTTCAGCTCGTTCAGGCAAATCATGAAGGCCGAGATGCTCGTGTTGTAGGAGAAGGCCTCGATGTCCTGCGTCACCTTCTTGATGAGTTTATGCACACTCTTCAGTTCTTCCTTCGAGGGTGCAGCACCAGCTTCTCCACGCAGTTGTCCGTCCTTGTCAAAGGCGAACATCCACAGTTTGCGCAAGAAGCGGTGGCAGCCGTCGATGCCGTTCGTATCCCAGGGCTTCGACTGCTCCACAGGTCCGAGGAACATCTCGTACAGACGCAGCGTGTCGGCACCGAAGCGCTCGACAATCATGTCGGGGTTGACGACGTTGAACATCGACTTCGACATCTTCTCAATCGCCCAGCCACATACATACTTGCCATCCTCGAGGATGAACTCGGCCGTATTGTATTCAGGGCGCCACTGCTTGAAGGCCTCGACGTCGAGTACATCGTTCTGCACGATATTCACATCGACGTGGATGGGCGTTGTGTCGTACTGCTCGCGCAGACCGTAACTGACGAACGTGTTCGTGTCCTTAATTCTATAGACGAAGTTCGAGCGGCCCTGAATCATACCCTGGTTGATGAGTTTCTGGAACGGCTCTTCCTTCACGCTGTAACCGAAGTCGAAGAGGAACTTGTTCCAGAAGCGCGAGTAGATGAGGTGACCCGTGGCATGCTCCGTACCACCCACGTAGAGGTCCACGTTCTGCCAGTACTCGTCGGCATCGCGGCTGACAAGCGCCTGGTCGTTGTGCGGGTCCATGTAGCGGAGGTAGTAGGCCGACGAACCGGCGAAACCTGGCATCGTATAGAGTTCGATGGGGAAGACCGTCTTCTCGTCCACAAGCGCCTTGTCCACGACCTTCTTCTGCTGCTCGTCCCAAGCCCAGATTTGGGCGTTGCCGAGTGGTGGCTCACCAGTCTCGGTGGGCAGGAACTTGTCCACTTCGGGCAGTTCGAGCGGCAGACATTCCTCAGGAATCATTGTGGGGATGCCGTTCTTATAATAGACGGGGAAAGGTTCGCCCCAGTAGCGTTGGCGGGAGAAGATGGCATCGCGCAGACGGTAGTTCACCTTCACGCGGCCGATGCCCTTTTCCGACACATATTTCTTGGTGGCAGCGATGGCCTCCTTGACCGTCAGACCGTTCAGGCTGAAGTCCTTGCCCTGCGAGTTGCAGACGATGCCTTCCTTGGCGTCATAACTCTCCTCGCTCACGTCGGCGCCCTCAATCAGCGGGATGATGGGCAGGTTGAAGTGCTTCGCAAAGGCATAGTCGCGGCTGTCGTGGGCAGGTACTGCCATAATGGCACCCGTGCCATAGCCCGAGAGCACATAGTCGCTGACCCAGATGGGCACGTTGTCGCCCGTGAAGGGGTTGACGGCATACGAGCCTGTGAAGACGCCTGTGACCTTCTTGTCGATCATGCGTTCACGCTCGGTGCGGGCTTTTACCTTCTCCAGATAAGCGTCCACCTCGGCCTTCTTCTCGGGCGTCGTCAGTTGGGCGACGAGTTCGCTCTCGGGAGCAAGCACCATAAAGGTGACACCGAACATCGTGTCGGCACGTGTGGTGAAGATGGTGAACTCCTTCACCTGACTACCACTGCCAGCCACTTTGAACACCACTTCGGCGCCTTCCGAGCGGCCTATCCAGTTGCGCTGAGCATCTTTGATCGAGTCGGTCCAGTCGATGGTCTCCAGTCCGTCAAGCAGACGCTGGGCGTAGGCCGAGACACGCAGACACCACTGGCGCATCCGTTTCTGCACCACGGGATAGCCGCCACGTACACTCACGCCATCGACCACCTCGTCGTTAGCAAGGACCGTGCCAAGTTGGGGGCACCAGTTCACCATCGTGTCGCCGAGGTAGGCAATGCGCCAGTTCATCAGCGCGTCGCTCTTCTGCTTCTCGTCCATGGCTTTCCATTCGGCAGCGGTGAAGGAGAGGGGCTCGCTTTGAGCCACGCGTTCTTCTAATCCTTCCGTACCGTGCTCCTCCAGATAAGCCACGAGTTCGCTGATAGGACGTGCCTTCTCTGCTTTCTTGTCGTAGAACGCCTCAAACATGCGCTGGAAGGCCCATTGCGTCCAGTGGTAGTAGTCGGGTGAGCAGGTGCGCACCTCACGGCTCCAGTCGAAGCAGAAGCCGATTTTGTCGAGTTGTTCGCGATAGCGTGCAATGTTCTCGTTGGTCGTCACCTCGGGGTGTTGACCTGTCTGTATGGCATATTGTTCGGCAGGCAGTCCGTAGGCGTCGTAGCCCATGGGGTTGAGCACGTTGAAGCCTTTCTGGCGCTTGTAGCGTGCGTAGATGTCGCTGGCGATGTAGCCGAGGGGGTGTCCGACATGGAGTCCTGCGCCGCTGGGGTACGGGAACATGTTGAGGACGTAGTATTTGGGTTTCGACTTGTCTTCGGTCACGCGGTAGGTTTGTTCTTTCACCCACCGCTCCTGCCATTTCTTTTCAATCTCTCTGAAGTTGTAGTCCATGCTGTGTTATTGGGTTGAGTTGCAATTATTCTGCAAAGTAACAACAAATTTTTGAGGTGGCAAAATTTAGCGTCAACGAACAACGGAAAAAAATCGATTTCACGCAGAAAGCGTTATTTTGTCACGCAGAATATTTATAGCACGCTGAAAGCAATTTGTATTTAGTCACGCAGAAATCGCAGAAACTCGCAGAAAAAATTAAATTTCTATTTTCCTCCTTTATTTCCTTTATTCCTTTATTTCTGCGAGTTTCTGCGATTTCTGCGTGCAATAAATATTCTGCGTGACAAAAAAAGCGTTTTCTGCGTGAATAACCACAAAAAAAGAGGGCTGGCGTGTGCCAGCCCTCTCATGTTTAAGACTCAGGGTCGTTCATTACTTAACGAGAACCTTCTGAACCTTCACGTTGCCATCAGCATCGACAGTGCGTACGATGTTGATACCACGCTGCATCTGCTGCAGTTTAGCACCACCGAGTGTGTAGATGCTGCGCTGTACAGGAGCGGCGAGAGCGTTGTCGTTCTGGATGTCGTTGATGCCGACAGGAAGTTCGGTACCGAAGTACCAGAGCTGCCAGTCACCCCAGATACACCAGTCACCACCAGATACCTTGCGGGTAGGCTTGGTCAGACCGATGATGGCTTCGCCAGCAGGAGCGTTGAAGAATACCTCGTTGAAGTAGTAACCTGCGGTCGGGTCTTTCACTACGAGTTCGCCCTTTTCATCCTCTACAAAGTTCTCGGGGAATCTTGTCTGATCCTCGTAGTAGTAGAAGAACGAAGATGCACCTGTCATGTTATCCGTTACGTGGAGGTCATTGCCTACAGTCTGCCAGTTGCCAGAGAACTTAGACTGTTCTTCTGTGGTGACAGCACCAGCAGCGAGTTGCTTGATGTGGTGGCTGTAGATGGCGTCACCCACCTTGGCATACAGGTATGCGTTGGTGTTCTGTGGCCATGTGCCTGCCTCGTAGATAGTATAGTCACCAGCAGCCCATCCGAGACGCTCGAATCCACGTACAGAGAGACGATAGTAACCGTCCTTCGGCAGAACTACAGTCTGGTAGGTGTCGAACGTACCCTGGTAGACTTCTGCGGCACTTCCGTTAAATCCTTGTCCAGTGCCTGTGCTTGTCCAACCGTCGGCATTGCTTGTATTATAGCGCGGGTTGACGATGAACTTGGTCAGGTCAACAGGAACTTCGTCCCAGTTGATGCCCGATTCCTTAGCCTGCTGCAGTTTGTCCTTGCAGTCTTGGATGTACTGAGCAAACTTAGCGGACGAGCCGTCAGGCGACGTAGAGCCGGTGCCGTCAGGATCCATCTCTTCGCGAACCTGGAGGGTCCACTCGTCGATTTCCTGATAGACGTCGGGATCGATTTCATCTGCGTGGTCGGCGAGGTAGTCCTCAAGTTCGGTGAGGGCTGTGTTGAGTTGCTCGATGATTTTGGTAGATTGAATACAATTGTTGTATGCAGTAGCAAGGTCAATGAGCATGTCGTAGAGTTCTGCGTTGTCACCATTGGCGTCGGCGGGCTTGCTCATATAGCCATTGGTGGCAGCCATAGCAGCGTCCCATGCGTCAAGTTCCTCAGAGCAGATGTTTTCATAGACGAGGTTGGCGTCGCGATCGATGTAGTCAGTGATGACTTCCTTCAGACCAGCGGCATCCTTAGCCATGTAGGTAATTTCAAACTTATCCCAAAGCGACCAGCGTCCAGCTGTCTTGTTCGGGTCTTCACTCTTAATACCGAGGGTCAATTTGCCTTCGTTTTCAGGAGTAATCAGTCCGAATACTTCTTGCTTGAAGTTCTTGGTGTCATCGTCAAGCAGGAATGCGTGTGATGCACTGACCATGTTATTAATGCAGTAACCTGTGCCATAGTCTGCGTCTGCTGGAGTTGATGTTGATAATGCAGCATCGTAAGTGATTGAGCAGACATCGCGAACAGGAGTTTCAAACTCGTTGAAGTATACCGAAGTAGTAACCTGAGAGGCTCCTGCAATGTAATTCTCATAAGCACCGGGATAGCCACTTGTACGCTGGAAGGCACGTACTGTAACTTTATAAAGACCTGGTTTAAACTCAGCTGCTTCGATAGTCTGATAAAGGTCGAAGTTACTTTCATATACCTCAGCACAATGGTTCGTCTTGCCGTTTAAGGTGTACTCACCACCACGGAGGTTTTGGTTTCCTGTCTGATTGTAAGCAAAAGTCCAACCCTTACCTGCTGGTGTTTCTTCGAAGTCGGGATTGACAATCAGGTAAGTCAGGCTGCTGCCCTTGTGCATACCTGCGCTCTGTGCAGCGACCTTCATCTGGCGAATGAACTCAAGTTCTGCTTCCATTTCGGCAGCGGAGAGCGTACCTACGTATGCACCACCGTTGATGTCGAGGATGTAAGCGGCCGAACCGTTGGGGAACTCCATTTCAGGATCGTTGGGCTCAACGACTTCCTTCATGTAAACACCGAGTCTCTCGGCTTCAGGAGTGTTCTGGTCAACGCCGTTGTCATCAAGCCACTGGTCGAAGCCATCGACTTCGCTTACGAACTGGTTGTAAATCTCGTTGCTGTGAGCGAGGGCAGAGATAGCGTCATTATAACCCTTCACGGCTTCCATCACGTCTTCCTTCGTCGTTGCGTTGGTCAGGTTGTTGCGAACTCGGTTGTATTCGTCGAGGTCGGGCTGGCCATAGTACTTCTCGGGATCGGCTTCCGGCATGTCGATGTGCTCTGCCCACTTCAGGTAAGCCTCCAGCGTGTTGCCGAGGTACCAGAGTTCGAAGTTGTCGACGATAACCCAGTCATTGGCACCGTTTTCGTCACGGGCACCGATGCGGAGGCTTTCGCCCTCTTCAAGTGCGCCATAGGCAGCAATTCCGTAGGGGCGTTCGCCAAGACCGAGGGATACAGAATTCTGAACATAGCCCACGAATGCTTTCATTGAATTCGGGATGTAGTAGGTTGTGCCTTCCCATGTAACAGAAGAAGAGTTGTCGTAACCTGGGTCGGTCGTCAATGCAGCATCAGAAGCGTGGTGCATCGGTGTCTCAAATTCGCCGAAAGTGGTGCAACCCACATAGAGTTTCGGGTTGGGCACGGTACCGGCCTTCATGGCGTTGTAGTCGTCCTGTGCTCCGCCTGAACGGCAGAAACCATCGACCATCACTCTGTAAACACCTGCAGGCAGGTCTTTGATGTCCTGATAGGTGTCGAAGTTTATGTGGTAGCGCTCTGCAGCATCGTCAACGACACCTGCGCGTCCCCAACCACTACCGGACCATCCGTCGAGGTTGGCGTTTGTGAAGTCGGGGTTGTTGATCTTCGTGGTGAAGTTGGCGGGGTTGTCAGGAGTAACGTTGGCAGCCTGATAGTTGACAACGATCTGTGCAACGTCCTCCATAGCCTGCTGCAGTTGTTCAACAGTTGCATTGGCATCGTTCAGAATCTGGATCTGAGTGTCGAGCATCGGACGGATGCCGTCGTCGGTCAATTCCACAGCCTGGTTCAGTTTAGCAGCCAGTTGACCACCCAGTTTGTAGAGGGTGTTCTGCTCGGCAGCGCTCTCGATGTAAGCGTCGTAAACGTCGGGCGAAACGATGGCCCAGTCGAGACCGACCTCTTCACCGATGGCGATGCGCTCGATGGTTACGGGATTACCCTCGTCGTCGACAGTTTCCTCGGTCGGACGGTTCAGGAATACGAGACGGTCTGGGTCAACCTCTTCAGAGCGTACGCAGAAGCCATAGTCGTCCCAAGGTACATCGTAGGGGTCAGTAGCAGCAGCCGATACGTCAGCATCGCTGTTGGGGAAGATGCGGAGGTACTGACCGTTGGCCACTACGTCGAAGTGACGGTGCTGTTCGCCGTTGTTGTCGGTCCAGACAGCGTTCCAGTCCGAGAAGAACGTACAGCGGTAGCCGCCGTTGGCGTCGGTCGAGAAGTACTGACTCACGTCGGTGAGCAGCAGGTAGGTGTTCTCGCCCCACTCGGTGGTTGACTCATCGGCGGTGACGTTCGTGCCCTGCGAGGGGTTCTGACGTGTGAAGATGATTTTCTTACCTACGGAAATGTCAACGCTGGAGCGTGTGCCCCAGTAAGGACCACTTGAACGGTCGCTGTTCTGGTTGTTTACATAGAAACCGCCGTACTTGACGTTCCAAAGGTAAAGCGTATCGCCACCTGCTTCACCTGCATAGTTGTAGGTGGCAGCATTGGCGAAAGTCGGAGGTGCAGCTTTTGTACGCGGGTTCGTGTACGTCTGCGCCATGGCGCTGGCTGTCATCAACAGCGCTGCGCCCAGAAGAAGTAGATTTTTCTTCATGACTTTTTTTGCGTTAAGTTAGTTAATAAATAATGTGAATTAAAACTATTG
>R23__coassemble_551_pt1 | contig 24312 bp, 16 predicted proteins | sample R23__metabat2_high_PE_006 | metagenome-assembled genome bin R23
GATTGCGCTGGCTTTCGCCGGCATGGGTACTGTAGCAGCTAATGCACAGACAACAATCGAAGCACCTTCGAAGTACACCGTTGCTACTAACGGTTTCTGGGACAACTGGTTCGTACAGGTTGGTGCAGACATGGCAGTCCAGAATCCTTACAGATCTAAGCTCTTCAAGGAGAACTGGCACGACGGACGCACCTATGGTGTTAACGTAGCTCTTGGTAAGTGGTTTACTCCTGGTCTCGGTCTTCGTTTGAAGGTTAACTGGGAAAACGGCATCCTGAAGCGCAAGCACCTCGGTTTCTATCCCACAGAGAAGGGTCCTGGCTTTGGTCCTTACATGAACGGTCTTGGTCTCGTTGCCAACACCTACACAACTGGTGGTTATGGCGTTGTTACTGGTGACGTTCTGTTCAACCTGAGCAACATCTTCTGCGGTTACAGCGACACTCGCGTATGGAACCTCATCGTTTTCCCGCGTGCTGGTGTTATGCGTCACTTCGATGCTCGTAACAGCTACTCTCCTGTTCTGGGTGCTGGTATCGAAAGTGCTTGGAAGCTTTCGAAGCGTATCGGCCTCTACATCGACCTGGCTTATCACCTCACTCCGAATGAAGGTGTAACCAATAACAAGTGGCTCCCTTACTACACAGGCGAAGGCAACAACATGAACAACGACAGTAAGTATCAGTACAAGACTTACGGCTGGTTCACCGCTGACCTCGGTCTGACCTTCAACATCGGTCGTGTTGGTTTCGACAAGGCTGTTACCCTCGAGGCTTACAACGCTCTTGCAGCTGCTAGCGAAGAGGCTCTCGCACGTCTGCGTGCTGACCTCGACCGCGAACGCGCTCTCAACGCTGACCTCCGCGCTCAGCTCGCTAAGTGGGCTAACCACAAGTGCGATGGTGGTAACACTCCGGTTAACGTTATTGCAAACGCCGCTACTTCTGTATTCTTCGACATCAACAGCTCGAAGCTGAACTCGAAGAAGGATCTCATCAACCTCGAATCTGTTGCCGCTACTGCTAAGGCTCAGAACGCTAAGGTTCAGGTTGTAGGTTCAGCCGATAGCAAGACTGGTTCTTCTGCTTACAACCAGAAGCTGTCTGAGGCTCGTGCACAGGCTGTTGCTGACGAACTCGTTCGCCTCGGTGTAAACCGCGACAAGATTGAAGTTAAGGCTGTCGGTGGTATCAACGAAGTTACTCCGTTCACCCTCAACCGTCGCGCTGTCGTTACTCTCAAGTAATTACAAGCACTTAAGGTTAAAACATGGCGTGCCACTTCGGTGGCACGCTTTTTTTGTTTGTTGTTTAAAGGGGGGTGGAGAATTGTCCTTTGAATATGCTGAAGGAGCATACACTTGAAACTTATTTTAAAAGTAATTTGACTTTTATTATGCTCACTTATTGGATAAAATCTTTCCGTAGGACAAAAAAATAAAAAATAATTCAGTTTTTTGCTCTCACTTACGCAGATTTTTCGTACCTTTGCACCGCTTTTCAGCAAACGGGGTATAGCGCAGTTGGTAGCGTTCCTGGTTTGGGACCAGGCGGTCGCGTGTTCGAGTCACGCTGCCCCGACAGATAAAGGGTGAACAAGAGTGCTGCTCAGGCAGCATGAGGGCGCTTAGCTCAGTTGGTTCAGAGCGTCTGCCTTACAAGCAGAGGGTCGGGGGTTCGAATCCCTCAGCGCCCACAAAGGAGAGGACATGTTGTTCTTTCCTTTTGTTTTTATCTTATGAAGAATAACGACTGGAAAGACCGTTTGGGCATGGTTTATTCGACCAACCCCGACTATCACTTTGAGAATGATGAGGAAGAGATAGAGACATTACCTCGTCAGCAGCAGAAGTTGCGTGTTCGCGTGGAGAAAAATCATCGTGGAGGCAAGACTGTCACCATCGTATCGGGCTTCGTTGGCTCCGACGATGACTTGAAAGAACTTGGACGCCTTCTGAAGACGAAATGTGGGGTAGGGGGCAGCCAGAAAGATGGCGAAGTCCTTGTACAAGGCGATTTCAAGGAAAAAGTTATTCAGATTTTGAAGCAGGAAGGCTACACTCAAACGAAGTGATTTTTGGGGTGTTACCTCGCTTAAAAATGCACCGCAGTGCAAATATTTTTACACTGTGGTCCGTCTATGGCTACACCGCAGTGTAAATTCAGATGCACTGCGGTGTGTTTTTTGGTCATCTTTGATGAATATAACACCTCGCCGAATTGTTTTTTATTCTTCTACGTTAAAACTTCTTTAATCGAAGGTGCGTCTCATTTTTTTTTCGTAAATTTGCACTCCGTATGTACTTATGCGTACGCGCATATACATACGCGCGATACTTTATCTATTTATTATCAGTTAGAAACGAGAAAAGGATACAGATATGAGCAAGATTATTGCTTTGGCCAATCAGAAAGGCGGTGTGGGAAAGACAACAACGACCATTAACCTGGCTGCTTCGCTTGCCACGATGGACCAGAAGGTACTTGTGGTCGATGCAGACCCGCAGGCGAACGCTTCGTCGGGTTTTGGTGTTGATATTCAGAAAGTTGATACGTCGATTTATGATTGTCTGATCAGTACGGTTGCAAGTGCTGGCAATCCGACTTTTACTCCTGTTAACCCGCATGAGGCAATCTATACGTCTGATATCGAGGGCTTGGACATCATTCCGAGCCACATCAACTTGGTGGGTGCCGAGGTAGAGATGATCAATTTGCCGCAGCGTGAGCGTGTGTTGCAGAAAGTGCTTGAACCGCTTCGTGGCGAGTATGACTTTATTCTGATTGACTGTTCGCCGTCGTTGGGTTTGATTACGACCAATGCGCTGACAGCGGCCGATTCCGTTATCATTCCTGTTCAGTGTGAGTATTTTGCGCTGGAAGGCATCAGCAAATTGCTTCAGACCATAAAGATTATCAAGTCGAAACTAAATTCAAAACTTGAGATTGAAGGCTTCCTGCTGACGATGTTCGACTCGCGTCTGCGTCTTGCTAATCAGATTTATGATGACGTGAAGCGTCATTTCCAGGAACTGGTCTTTAAGACCGTCATCATGCGTAATGTAAAGTTGAGTGAGGCCCCGAGTCACGGTTTGCCTTGCCTGCTGTACGATCCGACATCGACAGGTGCGCGTAATTATCTGGCATTGGCGAAGGAGGTAATAGAGAAAAACCGGAAATAAGTAAGAAAGAAACAAATGGCTGTAAAGAAGAAATATGGACAATTGGGCCGTGGTCTCGATGCGCTGATTTCGACGGAAGATGTCAGTCCGTCGGGTGCATCTACCATCAACGAGATAGCCATCGGTCTGATTGACGCTAACCCTAATCAGCCTCGCCGTGAATTTGACGAAGAGGCAATGAACGAATTGTCTGACTCGATTGCGAAAATCGGTATTATTCAGCCGATTACACTTCGCAAGATGGAGGACGGTCGTTATCAGATTATTGCGGGTGAACGTCGTTGGCGTGCTTCTCAGAAAGCAGGTCTCCCGACCATTCCTGCTTATATCCGCACGGCAGACGATGAGAATGTGATGGAGATGGCTCTGGTCGAGAATATTCAGCGCCAGGATTTGAATGCCATCGAGATTGCATTGGCATATCAGCATCTGATTGACCAGTACGGACTGACACAGGAAAAACTCTCTGAACGCGTGGGCAAGAAGCGTACGACGGTGGCTAATTTCCTGCGTCTGCTGAAATTGCCAGCTCCCGTGCAGGTGGCGTTGCAGAACCATAAGATTGATACAGGACATGCCCGCGCACTCTTGGCTCTTGAAGATCCAAAGCAGCAGGTGCGTTTCTTTAAGGAGATTCAGCAAAAGGGGTACTCGGTCCGCAAGGTTGAGGAAATGATTAAGGAACATAAGGCGGGTGGACTGGCCATTGGCGTGCGTCGCCCTGCGCCTGTACTTTCGGACGAGATGGAGTCGCTCCGTCAGCAATTTGCCGACCAATTGGGTACGAAGGTTAAGATTAACTGTTCCGCCAAAGGTACGGGACGTGTCACGTTTGACTTTGCCGATGTGGAGCAACTCAGGCAGATTCTTAACTTGTTGAAGAAATAGGAGGCATATGAAGCGAGTAGGGCAGACGTTGATGCGGTGTGTGTTGCTGACAATAGGGCTGTGGCTCTCTGTTGGTAGCATGGATGCACAGGACACGTTGTCTGTCGCTTTGCCCCGTTCACAACGCCATCGCCAACAGGTGGTGCGTCAAGTGCCCGACACGCTGTCCGTTCTGGAATCAGACACGGTGACCGCTACCACGGTTATTTATCCGGAAGATGACGATGCGACGACCGATTCGCTGCAGAATGAGGCGCGCATCTTGCTTGCGCAGCAGGACACCCTCGTCAGATTCGACGCTTCTCAGTTGAATCCAGAGCGCTGGAAGCCCAATCCGAAGAAGGCGATGTGGCTAGCTATCGTATTTCCAGGAGCAGGACAGATTTACAACCGCAAGTTCTGGAAACTACCGTTGTTCTACGGCGGATTTCTTGGATGTGTCTATGCCATCAACTGGAACGGAACCATGTATCGGGACTACTCTCAGGCTTATATCGACATTATGGATGACGACCCAAACACGAAGAGTTATGTCAACTTCCTGCCTATCGGTTACAATGTCGAAGCCAACCGAACCCGTCTGCAGGATCTCTTCCGCAAGAAGAAGGACTACTACCGGCGCTATCGCGACTTGAGCATCTTTGCAACGATTGGTGTCTATCTGCTTTCCATCCTCGATGCCTACATCGATGCTGAACTCTCCAGTTTTGACATCAGTCGTGACCTCAGCATGAAAGTCCGTCCCTCTGTCATCCACAACGACCACTCCACGGCATGGAAAGGCAACACTCTCATGAACAGTTCCTACGGAATACAATGCTCCATTAATTTCTAAACTACATATAGAACTACTAAAAACTCCAGAATATGAAGAAACAAGCAATATTATTCTCAGCAGCATTTGCCGTATCACTCTTTATGACGGCACAAGAACCCAACGGTACGCTCATCGTCGAGGAAGACAGTGGACGCACCGAAGTCTTTGACTTGCCAGAAGGCATGAACGTGACCGACAATGAACTGATGGACGATTACAACAATCGGACGAACTTGTCTGAATCGCCCGACCAAGTACCGCCTGCACCTCAGCAGGACATACTTTCGTCCGAAGACCTTCTCATCATCGATCGTCTTTCACGCATTCCCACGACAATTGACATGCCGCTGAACGACATCACGCGCACCTTTATCAACACCTATAGCAACCGTATGCGCCACAGCGTGGCCATTATGCTGGGAGCGTCCAACTTCTATATGCCTATTTTTGAAGAGGCTCTGGAACGCTATGACCTGCCTCTTGAACTGCGCTATCTGCCTGTTATTGAGTCGGGTCTGCGTCCGTCGGTTACGTCCCATGCCGGTGCCTCTGGCCTGTGGCAGTTCATGCCCGCGACAGGCAAGCGCTATGGCTTGGAAATCAATACACTTGTCGATGAACGCCGTGACCCCATCAAGTCCAGTGAGGCTGCCGCCCATTTCCTCAGCGACCTTTACAATATGTTTGGCGACTGGAGTCTGGCCATTGCGGCATACAACTGTGGCGAGTACAATGTACAGAAGGCATTGTTGCGCAGCGGAAATCGTGACGGCGACTTCTGGTCCATCTACAATTACCTACCGCGTGAGACCCGTGGCTATGTGCCGGCATTTATTGCTGCCAACTACATCATGACTTATTACTGTGAGCATGGTATCACTCCGATGCAGGCATCGCTGCCCGCTGCATCTGATACGATTGTAGTGGCACAGGATGTTAGTTTTGCCAAGATTGCCGGACTCTGCAATGTTACTGTAGATGAACTGCGCGCCTTGAATCCGCAGTACCGCCGCGACATCGTTCCACGTGATTATGTGCTGCGTCTTCCTGCTCAGGCCATCGAACCTTTTGTGCTCAACGAAGACAGCCTGTATGGCGTGAAGCGAGGTGAACGCCCAACTATAGAACCTGGTTCGGTGAGCATCGGCCTGACCACCACAGAGGAGAGTGCTGATGAACCCCAGACGTCATACTACGACCGACCGACTTATACCTCGTCGTCCCGCAAGTCGAGCAAGGCTTCACGCAACAGCAAGAAGAGTTCTCGCCGCCGCAATCAGACCCGCAGCGTGTCGGTGAAGAGCGGAGACTCACTCTCGGCCATTGCCAAGCGAAACGGCACAACCGTGGCTAATCTTCGCAAACTTAATAAAATCAAGGGCAGTACGATTCATCCAGGACAGAAAATACGTGTGAAATAAGCCCCTCAGCCCCCCTCTATCTCCCCCCGACAGGGGGAGGACATGACTCTTGCCCCTTGACTCTTGACTCTTGACTCTTGACATTTGACGCTTATGGCAGACGATTACAATCTTAATGAGGAAATGGAAGAGAAGATGGTGGACGATGCTTTCCATCATCTGATAGAATCGTACCTAGCTACCAAGCATCGGAAGAAAGTTGAAATCATCACCAAGGCTTTCAACTTTGCCCGTCATGCCCATAGGGGTGTGCGTCGTCTGTCGGGCGAACCCTATATCATGCATCCGTTGGCCGTGGCTCAGATTGTCTGCGAGGAAATAGGTCTGGGTAGTACGTCCATCTGTTGTGCTTTGCTCCACGATGTGGTCGAGGATACCGACTACACCGTCGAGGACATCGAGAATATGTTCGGGCCGAAGATTGCCCAGATTGTCGATGGACTGACTAAGATTGCAGGCGGCATCTTTGGTGAGAACGCCTCGGCCCAGGCCGAAAACTTCAAGAAACTCCTGCTCACGATGAGCGAGGACATCCGTGTCATCCTCATCAAGATAGCCGACCGTCTGCACAACATGCGCACGCTCGGTTCGCAGGCTAAGAACAAGCAGTATAAAATAGCAGGCGAGACCCTTTACATCTATGCGCCGCTTGCCCACCGTCTGGGACTCAACACCATCAAGAGCGAACTGGAAAACCTCAGTTTCCGCTACGAACATCCCAAAGAATATCAGGAAATTGTCGATAAGTTAGCACTCACCCAGGCCGCACGTAAGACCGTCTTCGACGACTTCACCGCCCCCATTCGCCGCCGTCTCGACGCTATGGGCATACGCTACCAAATACGTGCCCGCATCAAGACTCCTTACAGTATCTGGCACAAGATGCAGACCAAGCATATACCCTTTGAAGAGGTATATGACATACTTGCCGTCCGCATCGTCTTCGAACCCACCGACATCGCCACCGAAGCCCAGGAGTGCTTCAACATCTATGTCGCGATGAGCCAGATTTATCGTTCTCATCCCGATCGTCTGCGCGACTGGGTCAACCATCCCAAGGCCAATGGCTATCAGGCGCTGCACGTCACCCTCATGTCTGCCCGAGGCGAATGGATTGAGGTGCAGATACGCAGTCTTCGCATGGACGACATTGCTGAAAAAGGCTTTGCTGCCCATTGGAAATACAAGGACGGAGCAACTTCAGACGAAGAGAAAGAGAGCGAACTCGACAAATGGCTTACAACCATCAAGGAAATCCTCGACGACCCACAGCCAGACGCGATGGACTTCCTCGATACAATCAAACTCAACCTCTTCGCCTCTGAAATCTTTGTTTTCACGCCTAAGGGCGAATTGCGTACTATGCCCGCGGGTGCTACGGCCCTCGACTTTGCCTTCACTATCCATACCTTTGTTGGCAGCCATTGCATTGGTGCCAAGGTCAACCACCGTCTCGTTTCCATGAGTCATCAACTCAAGAGCGGCGACCAAGTCGAAATACTCACATCAAAGACCCAGCACGTCACTCGTGCCTGGCTCAACATGGCCACTACGGCCAAGGCCAAGACCAAGATACTCGGCATTCTGCGACGCGAAGAACGAGAAATCCGACGCAAGGGCGAGGAAATGCTCGACCAGTTCCTCGAGAAGAACGAAATCACGCGCGACACCCCTTCCATCGAGCGCTTATGCCGCCTACACGAGTTCTCAAAGTCCGATGAATTGTTCTATGCCATCGGCAGCGGCAACCTACAACTTGACACTCACGACGCCGATGTATTGCTCGACCGTGCCTCGTCCAAGTCAGGCTCGTGGCGACGCCTCTTCACTTTCGGTCGTAAGAACAAGAAAGATGATGCAACTCCCATCCCTTCCCAAGGAGGAGAGACTGCGGCAACCATTGACCGAAAGAAAGTCATTGTGCTTGACGACGAGAGCATCCAGCAACGCTATACCCTTTCTGAGTGTTGCAAACCCATCCCTGGCGATCCCGTCATGGGATATATCGACGACGGAGGACGTATCGTCATCCATAAACTCCAGTGTCCCATCGCCATGCGCCTCAAGGCAAATCATGGTAACCGCGTTCTGGCTGCACGATGGAACATGCAACAGCGCAACCTCCTCTTTCCCGTCAGCATCAGCCTGCAAGGCATCGACCGTCTGGGCTTGCTCAACGAGATGACACAAATTATCTCACAGCAACATAGCATCAATATGCACAAACTGGTCGTAGAAGCGGGCGACGGCATCTTTACCTGTGACATCCAACTTTTTGTCCACGATACGAGCGAAATCAACGACCTCATTCGCGGACTAGCCGACCTGAAGGACATCAAGAGCGTTGTCCGCATGTAACCAGTCGTGCTGGTCAGTAGGACGTCCATGACTATGGGGCGTTTCTTTTGTTTTTATACTGCGGTGTGTATTCGTGCACACCGCAGTTTGTGTTGTCACAAACCACAGTCTAATTATCGGTATACTGCGGTGCAATATTAGGGATATTTCGGCGGGGAAATGAGGACTCAACAAAATCTATTTATGATGAGTGGCGGGCATACGTTGTGAGACGTGTGTCCGTTTGTTTTTGTTGCAATGTGACAGTAGTCGTTTGAGGGTGTTATGGTATGAAAGTGAGTAGGTTTGTGCGTTTTTTCAATTATCCATTTTCAATTCTCAATTATTCTTCGTACCTTTGTGCCCTAAATATTGAATATAAGGTAAAAAATTGTTATCATTTAGATGCCTAAAAGACCATTAACGCCCGACTATGTGCTGGAATCCTCGTGGGAGGTATGCAACAAAGTGGGCGGCATTTATACCGTTTTGAGCACGCGTGCCAAAACGTTGCAACAGAAGCTGAAGGATCATGTGCTGTTTGTAGGACCAGATTTTTGGTCAAATACGCCCAATCCACTTTTTAAGGAGAACAAGACGCTGCTTGCCAAGTGGCGTCAGCATGCGTTGAAGGAGGACGGACTCAGTCTGCGTATTGGTCGCTGGATGATTCCAGGCGAACCGATTGCGGTATTGGTTGATTTTGAACCTTTCTTCCAGCAGAAGAATGATATTTATGCCTGGGCTTGGGAACATTACCAGGTGGACTCGCTCCACAGCTATGGCGACTACGACGAGGCTTCGATGTTTTCGTGGGCTGCCGGAAAGGTAGTTGAGAGTTATGTCCGATTCTTTGGGCTGGAACAGCAGGACAATGTGGTCTATCAAGCACATGAGTGGATGACATGTCTTGGAGCGTTGTACGTTCAGCAAGCTTGTCCGTCGGTGGCTACCATTTTTACGACACATGCCACGAGCATAGGCCGTTCGATTGCCGGCAATCAGAAACCGCTCTACGACTGTATGGAGGGATACAACGGCGACCAAATGGCGTTGGAACTGAATATGCAGTCGAAGCATTCGATCGAGAAGCAGACGGCACATGCCGTGGATTGCTTCACGACGGTGAGTGACATTACAGACCGTGAATGCCGCCAGTTGTTGGATCGTGAGGCCGATGTCGTGCTGATGAACGGCTTTGAGAATGATTTTGTGCCGAAAAAGGGAAAGCCTTTTGATACAGCCCGTAAGAAAGCCCGCAAGAAATTGCTGAAGGTGGCTAATACGCTGATGGGTGCCAGTCTGAACGACGACACGGTCATCGTCAGCATTGGCGGCCGTTATGAATACAAGAATAAGGGCATTGACATGTTTGTCGATGCGATGAACCGCCTGCGTCACGACGTGCGTCTGGACCGTGATGTCCTGGCCTTTGTACTGGTGCAGGCATGGGTGAAGGAAGCCCGTGCAGACTTGTTACGACGGCTGAAAGAAGGTGGTGAGACATTGCTGCCGCTGGGTGACCCTCGTATCACACACAATCTGCACAATCAGGAGCAGGACATGGTACTGGGTCAAATGAACTGGCTGGGCATGTACAACCATCCGCAGGACCGTGTGAAGATGATTTTCGTGCCCTGCTTCCTTGATGGCAAGGACGGTATCTTCAACATGGACTATTACGACCTGCTTGTCGGCATGGACCTTTGCGTCTATCCTTCGTACTATGAGCCTTGGGGCTATACGCCGCTCGAAAGCGTGGCCTTCCATGTACCCTGCATCACGACTGATCTCGCTGGTTTCGGCCTGTGGGCTTTGTCCTTGGAGAAGGGTAAGGGTTCGTTGCAGGATGGTGTCCGTGTGGTTCATCGTACGGACCAAAACTTCGACCGTGCTGCCACCGACATCCGCGATGCCGTGATGGAGTTCTGCCACATGGATGCTTCGCAGGTGGAACTAGCCCGCAAGAATGCTGCCGATCTGGCAGAAAAAGCACTTTGGAAACATTTTATTAAATACTATTATCAGGCCTACGATGTTGCTCTTCGTCAGGCAAAGATTCGACTGAGCGAAAGCAGAAGAAAGTAATTCGTTGCTGAGCGAGCGATTTTTTATTAAAAAGCAAGAAATTATGAGAATGATTAAAGCAAGTAATGCAAACACTCCGAACTGGCGTGAAATCAGCGTAAAAACTAACATCCCCGCGGCTCTGCAGCCTCTCGATGAGATTGCACACAACCTGTGGTGGACATGGAACAACGATGCTGGTCATCTGTTCCGCGACCTCGACACGGACTTGTGGAAGAAGGTGCATCAGAATCCTGTGCTCTTCCTGCAACGTATGAACTACGAGAAGATGGAGGAACTGGCAAAGGACGCTGCCATCGTGAAGCGTGTGAATAAACTTTACAACGACTTCCGTACTTATATGGACGTGAAGCCTAACAAGAAGCGTCCGAGTGTGGCTTACCTCTGCATGGAATATGGTTTGAGCCATGTTCTGAAGATATACAGTGGTGGCCTCGGCATTTTGGCTGGTGACTACTTGAAAGAGGCATCGGACTCGAACGTTGACCTTTGCGCTGTAGGTTTCCTCTATCGCTTTGGCTATTTCACACAGACGCTGTCTATGGACGGCCAGCAGGTGGCTAAGTATGAGGCACAGAACTTCGGCGAACTGCCCATCGAACGTGAACTCGATGCCAACGGTCAGCCTGTCGTGGTGGACGTTCCTTATAACAACTACACCGTACATGCTTATGTATGGCGTGTCAATGTGGGTCGTATCAAACTCTACCTGCTCGACACCGACAATGAGATGAACTCGGAGTACGACCGCAGCATCACCCACTCACTTTATGGTGGTGACTGGGAAAACCGCTTGAAGCAGGAAATCCTGCTGGGTATCGGCGGCATCCTGTTGCTGAATCAACTCGGCATCAAGAAGGATGTTTATCACTGCAACGAAGGCCACGCAGCCCTTTGCAACGTGCAGCGTCTGGTTGATTACGTGAAGGAAGGCATGACATTCAACGAAGCCCTTGAGGTGGTTCGTACGTCGTCGCTCTATACCGTTCACACACCAGTACCTGCTGGTCACGACTACTTCGACGAAGGTCTTTTCGGTAAGTACATGGGCGGCTATCCCGAGCAACTGGGTATTTCTTGGGATGACTTCATCGGCATGGGCCGTGTGAACCCCGACGACCATAACGAACGCTTCTGCATGTCCACGTTTGCCTGCAACACCTCTTCATGGGTAAATGGCGTTAGTTGGCTGCACGGCAAGGTGTCGAAGGATATGTTCAGCGGCATCTGGCAGGGTTACTTCCCCGAGGAGTTGGCCAACGTCGGCTACGTCACCAATGGTGTGCACTTCCCGACATGGTGTGCTTCTGAGTGGAAAACTCTGTATGGCAAGCATTTCGATAAGTCGTATGTCAACGACCAGTCGAATGCCACGCTTTGGGAAGCCATCTACAATGTGCCCGATGCTGAAATCTGGAAGACTCGTCAGGCGCTCAAGCAGAAACTGGTTGACTATATCAAGCGCGCCTTCCGTGAAGATTGGCTGAAGAACCAGGGCGACCCCTCACGCATCGTCAGCATTCTGGAGAAGATCAATCCGAATGCCCTGATTATCGGCTTTGCACGTCGCTTTGCTACATACAAGCGTGCACATCTGCTCTTCAGCGACCTTGACCGTCTCTCGAAGATTGTCAACAACCCCAACTACCCCGTGCAGTTCCTCTTCGCAGGAAAGGCTCATCCACACGACGGAGCTGGTCAGGGCTTGATTAAGAAGATTTACGAAATCAGCCGCCGTCCTGAGTTCCTCGGCAAGATTATTTTCCTGGAAAACTACGACATGCAACTCGCACGCCGCCTTGTGACAGGTGTTGATATCTGGATGAACACTCCGACTCGTCCGCTCGAAGCATCGGGTACCAGTGGTGAGAAAGCTTTGATGAACGGCGTTGTCAACCTTTCTGTGCTTGACGGCTGGTGGCTCGAAGGTTACCGCGAAGGTGCTGGTTGGGCGCTGACAGAGAAGCGTACCTATCAGAATCAGGAACAGCAAGACCAACTCGACGCAGCAACAATCTACTCGCTGCTTGAGAACGAAATCCTGCCGCTGTACTATGCTCGCAACTCGAAAGGATATAGCGAAGGTTGGATTCGCACCGTCAAGAACAGCATCGCTCAGGTGGCTCCTCATTACACCATGAAGCGCCAACTCGACGACTACTATTCGAAGTTCTACACTCCGCTTGCCGACCGTGCCAAAGTTCTCTTTGCCGACAACTTCCGCAAGGCGAAGGAAATTGCTCTTTGGAAGGAGCAGGTGGCAGAGCGTTGGGACAAAATCAACGTGGTAAGTTGCACGAAGGAAGAGGGTATCGACGGTACGACACTCGAAAGTGGCCGCAAGTACAAGGTTCAGTATGTGATTGACGAACAGGGCCTGGATGACGTGGTCGGCTTTGAGATGGTTGTCCTCTGCGACGACGAGGAAGGCAAGACTCATGTGACGGGTACATATCCGCTTTCAGTCGTGAAGCGCGAAGGCAATCTCTTCACGTTTGAGGGATTGGTTCAGATGCCTAACGCCGGTGCGTTCAAGGTGGCATACCGCATGTTCCCCAAGCATGCTGACCTGCCTCACCGTCAGGACTTCTGCTACGTAAAGTGGTTTAACTAATCAATCGTTAGATTGTATAGAAAAAGTGCTCATTCCCAGTGGAATGAGCACTTTTCTTATAGTTGTTATTTAAAGTAAGATTTTGCGCTTTTTCTTGCCGTCAGTCACGATGATTGGCTGACGACGTAGTCGTGCCTCCGAGACAGAAATCCGCTGTCCTGTGAGGTCGTAAATCGTTACATCCTCATCGTTGATGACAGGTTGTTCGATACCATCTGGCAAGGTCTTAAGCACTTGAATGTCGCGGTCGGGGTCGTCGTAGATAGTGACAAGCGAGTCGGTGAAAAGGTCGATGTCTGCCAATAGACGCAGATGGTATGTTCCGATGGGAGGATTGCGGAACACAGTCGAGCGGAAGGGGTAGGCGGCTTCCTGTCCCTCTGTGAGCGAGACACCGACACGGGCGATAATGACATTCTGGTCGGGTGCTTCGTCGGTATAGAGAGCCACGATGAGACGTCCGCTATATTCGCTGCCGTCGTTGCGCAAGGTGATAGAGTAGTGCGGGCGTGTCCAATGCTGGAAGATGTCGGGGAAACTGTCAATGGCAGTCACTTTCAGGTCAAAGAGTGCATCCGTGGGCTCCGTGACAGTGGCACTGCCTCTATTGACGGAACAGCGCAGGAAATTGGGGATGCCGACCATCGTGCGTGCCTCTTTCCATGTGCCGTTACCATCCTCAAAGACGGGGACGATGCGGTAGGTGCCGTCGGCGATATCGACCGGAAATTCGATGTGAATCGTATCGGTGTAGGTCGTGTCGTCCACTTCCTCGAGCAGGAACTCGCGGTCGTAGGTGTAAAGGAGTTGAGAGTTGAGATTTGAGTGTTGAGTGTTGGGCTTGAGAGCAATACCTACACGTCCTTCATGCTTGTTCCAGCCGAGATTGCCAAGGTGATAAACAACGAGGTCATTCGTTTCGTTCAGCCATTCCAAGTGTGAAAAACCAAACTCATAGTGCTGTGGCGATTCTTGCCCGGGAATGCGAGGCCGTACACCTGTTGTGATGCTTTGCAAGAGGTTGAACCCTGTCTCGGCAATGTCCTTGTAGTTATGCCATTCGGGCATGTCGGGCGTGAGGAAGTTGAAGTAGTAGTAGCCGTTTCCATAGCCTCCTCCGTTGCCGAAACTGATGTGGAAAAGGCCTTCGCGATCGTAGCCGTCGCAGATGAAACTATGAGCGTTGTTCGGGCGCCATCCGCTGACAATCAGCGGTCGTCCTTCACTCAATTCCGTGAACAGCAGGCTGTCCCATTCCACCTGCGGATAGAAACTGCGAAAGCGCATCTGCAAGCCAGGGTCGTAGTCGAAATATGTAGCCAAAGCCTCCGCCTGATAGATGGACCGTGCCCCGCTTGTCTCGACGCCATATCGCATGTTGACGGCTATGCCACAGTCGCTCATCAGCAAGGCTACAGCCTGACCCTCACGCTCTGTGTAATTGCCTGGCTGATAGTCGTCTATCATGTAATCCCAATCGTAGTGATGACTGGAAAAGTCGGCCGTCAACTCCAGCTTACAACCTGTCGAATCGTTGTAGGTGTGCGAACCTTTTCCGACGAGTGGCCATCGGTGGTAGCGCATGGCCTGAGCCAATGCTGTGGCGACACAACCTGTGCAGCACGTGTCGCCCTCGATGATGGGGCAGAGGTCCCAGTAGGGTGGGGCGTATTGGTGCCAAAGGTCCGTACAAAGCGGCGGCACTTCCTCTTTCACGTCGGCGGGTTTATAGACGGGGCCATAGGTTGTCTCAATCTTTGCCGCCTTGCGTTCCATCTGCTCCAACATCAGGCGGAACGTCGGATTTTGCTGTGCCTGCTCGAAGGTACATTCGTTCGAGTAGCCAATCAGTCGTGACTGTTCGCCCTTCTCCAGCGTAAGTACGAACCCATGCCGGTTGGTGTGGGCAAGTACATGCTTTGTCGCACGAATCGTTCGTTGCGCATTTGCACCGATGCCCAGCAACAGACAGCAAAGTATAGATAGTATCAGTCGCATAGCCTTCAGCAAAAATAGGGTGAATCATCTTTTCGCTGCGAAGTTATGAAAAATATTTGGAAAACTCATCCATTGCATGCAAAAAATAGTGTCAAAGTCGGCCAAAAACTGTACCACAGTGTGCCGACATTTGGACTGCTGTCTGTCCAGACACGAACCACAGTGTGCTCAGATTTCGTCCACAGTACAAAAACAAAAGAAGTAACCTGTGGCTATGCTGAAGGTACTTTCGTTTATGAATAAGAATAAAAAACGATTTTTATTTTGTATTCCTCTCACTTATTCGTACCTTTGACTTCGTCGAAGGTACTCTCGCTCGGAAAAATGCAAATATATTTGCTTTTTCGCTCGCTTAATCGTACCTTTGCAGAAATTATTCACGCGCACGTGCATAGGTAAGGAATATGTAGGTGCCGTTTTGACGTGTAAACACTTGATATGAAGCATACACGCATTTATGTATTATCATGTTAATTGGGGATGGTATGGAGATTCTAATGGCTATTTTGAGGCAGGGGTATTTGATACTCAGCAAGCATATGAATATGATGATGAGATTCCTGGTATTACACAAAACAAGTATTATAATATGGAATTGAAGTATTTTAGCGTAAAATGGCAAGGGACTTAACCTTAGGAATGAAATGTGTTTTGTGCATATTGTGTGTTTTCTCTGTATGTTCATGCGGAGGACTTTATTGCCCATCTCAACATAATGTGACTTTCCCTGCCGACACGTGTGAGGATGTGTCTGTTGCATGGCGAAATGGATTGTCTTGGTTTCAGATGGACAAGAGTCAGCAACGTCGGCTGACAGAGTATCTGAGGAAAACCGTCCGTAAGGATTCGCTCGGCCGATCATTTTATTTTTATCCGTCGCACACGCCAATGCCTGGCATTCCCGGTGACTATGTTACGCTGTCAAAAGCTGGTGAAGAATTGAAAATTTATTGTCATTTCCCATTTCAGGTGCAACGTATTTATGTTGTACCTTTTGATGGTCAGGAGGGTAGAGAATCATCGTATGACTTTTATCTTACTCCAAACATAGTTGCCCGAAGTAACATTCCTCGTCTGTTTATGCACTTTAATTTCGCAGAACCTTCTCCCGAGTCTATTGATTTCTTCTGGCTGCATTTGCAGCAGCCGAATGATACAACGCTGATAGTGAAGGCAGATAAGAATCCAAATATCTATTATGGGCGTGAAATGCAAGTTTTATGTGTGAGCGAAACAGGACACTGTGATTATCATATTTCTGGATTGCTCAGGGTAAGGCAGTTGCAAAGTAAATAATAGAAGTTTTCGCATGTAGTTTCGTGTTGATTAAGTTTTTAAGCAAGTGTTCTTGCTTTTGTACCCCCTTTTTCGCATTTCACTTTTAACTTTATAATTGATTTGTTTTAATTTATATTTTTTTGTCGTAACTTTGCAAAAATTATCGTGTGCGCGTGCATATCTTATAATATATGTAGGTGCCGTTTTGACGTGTAAACACTTGATATGAAGCATATACGCAACTTTTGTATTATCGCACATATTGACCACGGAAAGTCAACGCTGGCCGACCGTCTGCTGGAGCGTACCAATACGATTCAGGTGACGGAGGGTCAGATGCTTGACGACATGGACCTGGAGAAAGAACGTGGTATCACCATCAAGAGCCATGCGATTCAGATGGAGTATGAGATGGGCGGCGAGACCTACATTCTCAACCTCATCGACACTCCGGGACATGTCGATTTCTCCTATGAGGTGTCGCGTTCGATTGCAGCATGTGAAGGTGCGCTGCTTGTGGTGGATGCTACACAGGGCGTGCAGGCTCAGACCATCAGCAACCTTTATATGGCCATCGACCATAACTTGGAGATTATTCCTGTCATCAACAAGATAGACATGCCCAATGCCATGCCCGACGAAGTGGCTGACGAAATCATCGACCTCATCGGCTGTGACATTGATGACATCATTCTGGCAAGTGGCAAGACGGGCGAAGGTGTCGATGACATCTTACGTGCCGTTGTGGAACGCATTCCTGCCCCGAAGGGAGACCCCGAGGCTCCGTTACAGGCGCTGATTTTCGACTCGGTCTTCAACAGTTACCGAGGCATTATCGCCTACTTCAAGATTGTAAATGGTGTGATGCGACCTGGACAGAAGGTGCAGTTCATCAACACCAAGAAAGAATATCAGGCAGAAGAAATCGGTGTGCTGAAGATGGACCTCGTGCCACGCAAGGAACTGCGTACAGGCGATGTGGGCTACATTGTCAGCGGTATCAAGAATGCCGTGGAGGTGAAGGTGGGTGATACCATCACTACCGTGCAGAACCCTGCGAAGGAAGCCATCGAAGGTTTCCAGGAGGTGAAGCCGATGGTGTTTGCCGGTGTCTATCCCATTGAAGCAGAGGACTATGAGAACCTGCGTGCCTCGCTCGAAAAACTTCAACTGAACGATGCATCCCTGTCGTTCCAGCATGAGAGCAGCGCAGCGCTGGGCTTTGGTTTCCGTTGCGGATTCCTCGGACTGCTGCACATGGAAATCGTGCAAGAACGTCTGGACCGCGAATTTGACATGGACGTCATCACCACCGTTCCGAATGTGTCGTACATGGTGTACGATAAGCATGGAGTGGGGCAGGAGGTGCACAACCCCAGCGGTATGCCCGACCCGACGTACATCGAGCATGTGGAGGAACCCTACATCCGTGCAACCATCATCACAAACGCCAACTACATCGGCCCTATCATGACGCTCTGTCTGTCGAAACGCGGCGAACTCATCAAGCAGGAATTCATCACAGGCAACCGCGTGGAGATTCAGTTCCTCATGCCGCTCGGCGAAATCGTCATCGACTTCTACGACAAACTCAAGAGCATCAGCCGCGGCTATGCATCGTTCGACTATGCGCCGGCAGGTTTCCGTCCTTCCAAACTCGTCAAACTGGACATTCTGCTCAATGGCGAAAGTGTCGATGCCCTCTCTACGCTGACCCACGTTGACAACGGCGTTTCGCTGGGCCGCCGTATGTGTGAGCGTCTGAAGGAACTTCTGCCACGCCAGCAGTTTGACATCGCCATTCAGGCAGCCATCGGCGGCAAAATCATTGCCCGTGAGACGGTGAAGCAGGTGCGCAAGGACGTGACGGCGAAGTGCTACGGCGGTGACGTCAGCCGTAAACGCAAACTGCTCGAGAAGCAGAAACGCGGTAAGAAACGCATGAAGCAAATCGGCAACGTACAAGTGCCGCAAAAGGCCTTCCTTGCCGTGCTGAAACTTGATGGAGACTAAATAATGTTTCATTCAACATGCATAAATCATATCATTCATAATAAACACTTAATCCGTATGAAAAAACAACTTCTTTTGGGCGCTTTGCTGCTCACAGCAACAAGTGCCATGGCCGACCCGATAGACCTGCAGAAAGCAACGGCTATCGCTTCGGACTATCTGAGTGAAAACACGGCAGAACCTGTGCTCGTGAAGCGTGCCGAACGCGACATGTCGAAGGCTCGCCATCTGCCTGCCAAGACAGCGCAGGCTGCTCCGTACTACATCTTCTCGCGTGGTGCCGGTAAGGGCTTTGTCATCGTCAGCGGCGACGACTGTCTGCCCGATGTACTTGGCTACACCGAGGAAGGCGACTTCATCGAAGACCAGATGCCTCCCCAGTTGCTGAGTTGGCTGGATTCATGGGCCAAACGAATTGAGGAAACTCAGGCTCTTGGCGAAAACGTCAGCCGTAAGAGTGAGGCACGCAAGGCCAACTACACGACAGGTGGTATCCGCAAGGCTGCTGCCGACCGTCAGGATGTGCCGGTGCTGATGTCGAGTAAGTGGTCACAGGGTTGGCCTTACAATAGTTGGTGCCCATTCATCAAGGGCAGTGACGGTCAACTCACTACCAATCGTGCCGTGACAGGTTGTGTGGCTACGGCCGGAGCCCAGGTGCTCTACTATTTCCGTCGCGACCTGCCCGAACTGTTGGGTGCCACAACGCCTACCTATGAATGGGGTGATGCTCCTGTGACTCAGAGTATTGCTAAGGGAACACCCATGAAGTGGGGGATTATGCTTGACACTTATCCGGGCAATCTTCCTGATGAGTATTATGATGCCATTGGTGCGTTCCACCTGGCTGTCGGCTCTTACACCTGGATGTCGTATGGCGCATCGTCGGGTGCCTATATCGAAAACCTTTGCCCCACTTTCAACGACTGCTTCAATGTGGCCAGTAAGAACATCTGGGCGGGCCATTCGACGTTGATGAACTTAGCCTACAAGGACCTGATAAAGAAGCGTCCCGTAGTCTATGCCGGTTATAATTCCAATAACGAAGGTCATGCTATCGTCATCGACGGATATCGTGCAAGTACCGACAAGTATCACTTCAACTTCGGTTGGGGTGGCAATGGTCCTGAAGCAGGTGGCAATGGCTGGTACATCATGGAAGATGAGGGTGTGAACGGCTTTGGCATCAATCCTTCGATTACTTATGACATTCATCCTAAGCAGATCAATGTCACAACTTCGGTTGAAACTCCGCAGGGTTTCTTCACCAACCATCAAAATAAGGTGCGTGTGAAGTTGAAGAATAAGAGCACCTTCCCGCTCGAAGGTGTCTATCTCTTCCTTGAAACCAATACGGCAGTTCCTACTGATCTGTCGAAAGCAAAATCAAGTGTGCAGATGGTCGTTCCGAACGATGGCAGTGAAGTAGATATCAATCTGAGCGCTAAGCCCACACAGGCAAAAGACTACTACATCTTTATCACAGACGAAAACCTCAATGTGCTGGCTCGTGAAAAATACACGGCTACTCAGGTGGGTAATGACCTTTTGTTCCAGAGCCTGACAGTATTGGGAACTGATGAGACAGAAACGCACAATGGCAAAGAATATGCCATTGTCAATGGCAACCGCATCACCTGTGTGGCTACGGTGCTGAACCGCAGCGACATGAACTATGAGGAAAGTCCCCGTCTCCAGGTTCTCTGCAGTGAGGATGGTGGCGAAACCTTTACAGCACTGGGAGCCAAGGCTGCCTACAATGTGAATATTGATGCACACGAGTCGGGTGATTTCTTGTTCACGGTCACTCCCACTTCCACCATGCCTTTGGAATATGGCAAACTCTATGCTGTGCAGTTGATGGACCCGTTGACCATCCGTACGGAAACCACGCTTACCTATGAAACGGAAGACCGTATGGCCTACTTTACACTCCGCGAATCTGAAGGAATGACCGCCGAACTGGATGGCACGACGCTTCGCTTCTCAGGCAAGTGGAATGCCTACGAGTTGGATTCTATTATCAAGAAGAGCATCAATGCATCGGCCCAGATCTACGACCTGAGTGCCGTTGAAGGTGTGAGCCGTGTGCCTGTCTTGAGGGGCAAGGAATACAACCTGGTGCTCGTCGGTGGCAATACCGATGTGACGGGTGTCAATGTGATCAATACAACGACGGGTCAGGCCGACCACCTCTCTTTGGCTGTCGGTCATGACTTCCAGATTGATGCGCCGGTTCATGCAGCATCCGTAAGCCTCAAACTCGACGTTGTTCCCAACGAATGGACGCTCGTGACAGTTCCGTGCAACATGCCGCTGCCCAATGGCGTCTTTGCCAAGCAAATTGATAGTTATACCGCTACGGGTATCACGAACCAAACTACGAATGTGACGGAACTGGAGGCTGGTAAGACCTACTTGCTCATGACATCCTCGACACGTCATCAGGTACTGACCACCGATGCTGCTGATGGTGTTGACGTTCTTCCCGCACCTGCCGACAATGTATGTCCGGCCGTGAAGGGTACGTTCACCAACCAGACGCTCACAACGAGTGAGGAAGATACGGAGCATTTCTTCTACCTCGACAACGACTATTTCCGTCTGATTGGCGGAGAATATGCTGTCCCAGCCTTCGGAGGCTATTTCGCAGCAGCAGACATTTCCCGTGCCTTCCGCAGCAACAGCAATGTGACAATGGACAACGCCTACACATCCTTGGGCCGTGCCATCTCTGAAGTATATGATATTTACGACAAGCACGCCGACTATGTGACGGCCGAGGCTTGTGAGGAACTCCTTGCCCAGATTGCCAGTGCCGAGGCTCTCTTTACCAGCCGTGAGTTGGATTCTCGCGAAGTGATTAACGTCACCAAGGCATTGCGTGAAGCGGCTGAGATATTCCAGCGCCAACTCAACGAAGAGGCGCTGACCAGCGAGTTGGATGTCACCTATCTGATCATCAATCCTTCGTTCGAACGTGGAACGACAGCCTCCTCAACCCGTGGCTCGACCTATGGCTGGACAGCCGAGACAGATGTCCGTGCCCGTGAAAACAGCGACTACACCTATCGTGGCGTCGGTGCCGACGGCAACTATCTCGTATATAGCCGACAAGGTACGACAACTCATGGTCTGGGTCTGAGTCAGGTCATCGAAACCCTGCCGAAGGGTGTCTATGCACTCACAGCCATGTTGGGCACCGAGCCTGATTCTACCGTCACTCTCTTTGCCAACGACATTGAACAGGAGTTCGAAGCCAGCCCCTCAGGTCAGTTCTATCTGCGTGAAGCACGTATCGACGACATCATCATCCGCGAGGGTCAGAGCCTGACCATCGGTGTGAAGGAAGGTACTTGGTACAAGGCCGACGACTTCCACCTCTACTTCGTACGCGCCTTGACACCTGAAGACGACCCGACGGCCATCGAGATGATACAGAATGAAGAAGCCATCAAGCAAAACGACGACATCTACGACATCACCGGTCGTCGCGTCAAGACTCCGACACGTGGTCTCTACATCATTGGTGGCAAAAAGGTTCTGCTTAAGTGACCACAGCAGAAAACACGCTTTCGTCGGCACTGCTCCAACGGGCAGTCGATGAATTTGCAAAACTCCCAGGCATCGGACGCAAGACAGCCTTGCGTCTGGTGCTTCATTTATTGAAACTCGACACCGAGGCCGTGGACCGCTTTGCCGAGAGTCTGACGGCCCTGCGCCACAACGTCCACTACTGTAAGGTCTGTCACAACATCAGCGACGACGACGTCTGCGCCATCTGTTCCAATCCGATGCGTGATGCGTCGCAGGTCTGTGTCGTCGAGAACTTTCAGGACGTCATGGCCATCGAAGCCACTACCCAGTATCATGGACTCTACCATGTGCTGGGTGGTGTGATTTCGCCGATGGACGGCATCACCCCTTCAGACCTCGAAATCGAGAGCCTTGTCGAGCGTGTACGCCGTGGCGGAGTGACCGAAGTCATCCTAGCCCTCAGCAGCACGATGGAAGGCGACACCACCAACTTCTACATCTATCGTCGTCTGCAGGACTGTGCCGATGTCAAGGTGACCACATTGGCCCGAGGCATCTCCATCAACGACGAGTTGCAATACACCGACGAGGTGACGCTGGGACGTTCCATCGTCAACCGTATTCCCTTCAGCCTATGAAACGCTTCCACGCCGTCTTTGCCATCGCCCAGTTCTGTTGCGTGCTTATGCTCGTACTTGTGGGGACAGGAGTCATACCCAAGGGCATCTTCTCCACCCCCGAGACAGAGCAGACCGAATACCTGCTCAACATCATCTGCATCCTGCAGACCCTTGTCGCAGTCCCCCTGGTCGTTCATCGTCTGCAGAAACACGCAGTCCTGCGCCTCCTGGTGCTACTGGGAGTCATCCTCTATGCCCTGCTCTGCTATCAGTTCACTTTGAGCACCACAGGCCTGCTCTGTGCAGCGATTGCCTATCTAACCCTCTGGTATGTCTATGCTACAACTCTCCGTCGTCATCGTCAACTATAACGTCAAGTACTACCTCCATCAATGCCTCTGCTCCGTTGAAAAAGCAGCCCAGGGCATTGAGCACGAGATATTTGTCGTCGATAACAAATCTACCGACGGGACTCGTGAGTTTGTCGCACCCCTTCACCCCGGCGTCCATTTCATCTGGAACAAGGAGAACGTAGGTTTTGCCCGAGCCAACAACCAGGCCCTGCGCATGGCACGTGGGCAGTACATCCTCCTGCTCAATCCCGACACCCTCATCACCGAGCACACACTGACCGACCTCATACAGTTGCTCGACACCCGCCCCGATGCAGGAGCCTCAGGCGTACGAATGCTTGACCCCGACGGACGTTTTGCCCCCGAATCGCGACGGGGCATCCCCACACCCTTCACCGCCTTCTGTAAGATGACAGGCCTCTGCCGCCTCTTCCCCAAGAGCCGCACCTTCGGGCGCTACTATATGCAGTACCTCGACGCCAGCCATGTCAACGAGATAGAGGTCATCAGCGGAGCATGCTTCTTCACCCGTCTAAGCACCCTGCAGCAGAGCGGATTGCTCGACGAAGACTTCTTCATGTACGGCGAAGACATCGACCTCTCCTACCGTATCCTGCAGACAGGCCTGAAGAACCTCTATCTGCCCACCCCCATACTCCATTACAAAGGCGAAAGCACCCACGAGAGCACCTATCGATACGTCCAGATATTCTATCAGGCCATGCTCATCTTCTTCGGCAAGCACTTCAGCCACTACAGCCTCTTCGTCGCCCTGCCCATCAAGGCCGCCATCTTGGGCAAAGGCGTGCTGGCCTATCTCCGCCTTGCCATGAAGCGACACCGCCGTGAAGACCCCGACTATCTGCTCCACTATCATCAGCGCCTCACCTTTGCCAGTGCTGAAAACCCCTCCCAGCCCGAGCCGTCCCTATGCCGTCTGCTCCAGCCCTACGGCATCACCCTCGCCGACACCACGACCCCCGACATCCTGGTCTTCAATGCCGACCAGACATCCTATTCCGACATGCTCCAACGCCTCTCGGCGCCCACGACAGGACGGCGTCGTCCCCTGCTGGCAGTCTATTACCCCAAGGACCGCCTCCTGATCACCTCATTGATGATTTTCACCGCCCCCGATGCCTGAAGATGTAGCCAGCAGGGTAGGGC
>R23__coassemble_559_pt1 | contig 24135 bp, 12 predicted proteins | sample R23__metabat2_high_PE_006 | metagenome-assembled genome bin R23
AAGTTAGTGACCCCTCCGTCGCTTCGCGCCACCTCCCCTTTCCGGGGAGGAGTTTCCAAAAACAATCCGTCAATCCTTATTTATCCTAATTTATCCCCATTTCTTTCAGTATAATATCTTTCCGTCAATTATTTGCAAAGAACTTTCTGGCCGTTCACAATGTACATACCCTTCGCAGGAGTGCTAACGCGACGCCCGCTGAGGTCAAAGACCTCTGCATTCTGCTTTAAGCATTCAGCATTATGCATTTCTTCAATGCCAGTGGCTTCGCCTTCGAAGCGAACGACGGTCTTGGCTTCGCTTCCAGACGGAGTTTCGAGGGTGAGATAGGCGCGGGTGCCCTTCATCGTGCCCGACTCGTCGCCGACGAGGTAGAAAGCGCCGTCGCTGATGACATAGTTTTCACGCCCTGCCACGGTGCTGCGGCTGACGGTGGTGGCTGCCGCATAGGAACCCGTCATGGTGCCGCCGCTGAAGGTGGCCGCCGTGGGGGTGCCGCTACGGGTCAGGATGCCGCTGAAGTCGTAGGTGTTGTCGCTGCTGAGGGTTGTGGGCACGAGCAGGAAGGGCACGTGGGCGGTGGTGCTGCTGAGGGTTTCGGTGTTGAGCAGACCAGCCTCGCCGTCGTAGTCGGTAATCTTTTCCAGCACACTGCCCGGACCGAACACTTGCTCGGCCTGGGCGGCTGTGAGGACGAAGGGGAGGACAAGGGTGTTGTGCTTGTCGGCCTTCAACGTGCGGATGAGCCGTGCGGCGGTGATGTTGGGCAGTTCGACGCTGTAGTCACGACTCTCGTCGAGGGTCGAAGGACGCAGGTTGACGTGGAAGTTGAACTGGCAGGCACGGTGTCGGCCTTCGTCGTCGGCCGGTGCGAGCATATAGACGGTGCAGACGTAGGTGCCTGCCTTACAAGAATTTGGACGCTGACCGTGTCCGAGTTTCAAGGTGCCGCCGTCGATGTAGAAACCTTCGATGTTGAGGAAGATGCGGGCCGTGGCTTCGTTCCAGGTGGGCTGGTTGTAGAGGGTGCCTGGTGTGCCGTCAGCGTTCTCGAACCAGAAGCCTTTGGCGTCGCTGGCATTCTTCGTGCGACTGATGTTTTCGTCGTCGAGCGTAGCATACATCATGTCGAGCGAGAACTGGCTGATGGGCAGTTGGAGCAGCGTGGGTACGTCGCCGCCTGCCGACATGCCGCTGATGTTGTGCTGTGCCCAGTCGTCGCTGACGGGATAGTAGTCGATGTCGATGTCCTGTGTGTGGACGATGTCGAGGTCGCTCTTGCTGACCACGACGGGATAGGCCTCGAAGGTGGCCTTGTCGATGGTGCGTGGCATCCAGACTTGCATGTATCCACGTCCGCGGTTGTTCCATGCATAGTAAGGAACGAGTGTCAGCGTGGCGTCGGCCGTAGCCTGGCCTCTCTTCACCTGACCTGCCACGTTGATGCCCTTGAAGGTGTACGAGGCGATGCTGGCATCGGTAACGGTGCACTCAGCCTCGTCGTTGCAGATGAGGGCGTAGAAGTTGTCGGGATTGTCGATGCCTTCCATGCAATAGACGATAGGTCCGCGTTCGACGGCAACCAGTCCCTGGTCGGCAGCGACAGCGTTGTTGGCAATGACGTGCTGCACAGGCATCGGCAGGCTGAAGGTCACTTCGTCGCCTTCGCTCCATGTGCGCTCGATGGTCATGTAGCCGTCCTGCAGGGTGTAGGCGACGGGCGTTCCGTTCACCTTGACCTCGATGTCGGCGTGCGTGCCATCGACATAACTGTAGAGGTCGCTGGGCACAGGCTCACCCTTTGCCCAACCGGGCAGACGGAGCATGAGCGTTAAATTTTTCTCAGTTAAGCCCTCGACATTAAACCCTAAGCGTATATCTCCATTCCAAGGATAGTCGGTCGTCTGTGTGAGGTGCAGCGTGCCACGCGAACCAAGGTCAATGTCGGCCGTTCCCTGCATGTACAGGTTCACATAGACCTTGTCGTCCTTGTGGGCATAGACATAACCCGGCACGGAGGCGATGAAGCGGCAGAGGTTGCTCGGACAGCAGGCACAGCCGAACCACGGCTCGCGCTCGGCCGAACGTCCATTGTAGCCGTTGCCGTCGCTGGCCAGCGGATTGGGATAGAAGAAGCGGTTGCCGTCGAGGTTGATGCCTGAGATGACACCGTTGTAGAGCGAACGCTCGAGCACATCGTAGTATTTCGACTCGCCGTGCAGCAGGAACATGCGCCAGTTCCAATAGACGTTGGCAATGGCAGCACACGTCTCGCAGTAAGCCTCCTTGTTGGGCAGTTCATAATTGGCACCGAAGGACTCGCCCGAATGGCGCGCACCGATGCCGCCGTTGATGTAGAACTTCTTCTCAGCCACATTGCTCCAAATCTTGTCGATGGCCGAGAGATAAGCCTCGTCGCCCATGATGGCTGCCACGTCGGCCATGCCGCTGTACATGTAGGCGGCACGCACGGCATGTCCCACAGCCTCGTCCTGCATCACCACAGGCTTGTGAGTCTGGCTGTACTCCTGACGCATCACGCCGCGAGCACCACGCAAGTCGAGGAAGTATTTCGCTAGACGCAGGTAGTCCTCCTTGCCTGTGGCACGGTAAAGTTTCACGAGTCCCATCTCGACAATCTGGTGACCAGGCTCATACGTCAGACCTCCTTCGAGGAAGTCGTGGACAAGCAGGTCGGCATTCTTCGTGGCGATGTCGAGCAGCGACGTCTTGCCTGTCGAGACGTAATGCGCGTAGGCTGCCTCGTAGAGGTGGCCGGCGTTGTAGAGTTCGTGCGACAGGTCAGGGTCTTTCTCCCAGCGGTTCTGCCCCACCCATCCGTGCATGCCGGCAGGGTTGCCAGCCGTACGCGGCGTGTAGAGATAGCCATCGGGCTCTTGTGCAGCACCCACGATGGCGATGAGTTCGTCCATCTTTGCCGAAATCTGTTCATTGGGTTTCACCTGCACGCTGTAGGCCATGCCCTCGAGAATCTTGTAAATGTCCGTATCGTCGAACGTACACTCGGTGTCGAAGTAACCGATGTTCTCACCGCGCAGAATGGCAGCAGCCTTCTGGAAGTTCAGCACGCGGTTGGAGTTGTAGCACTGCTCGATGGCAAAGGGAATCGTCACGGTCTGGTTCTGCTCCATACGCGGTTGCCAGAACTGGTCGGTCAGGTGTACCCGTGCAAAGTCAACGTTCTGAATCGGATAGTCGCCATAAGTTACAGTCACTTCCGTGCGGTGACCCAGCGCTTCCCATTCGGTCACGCCCACGCCGCTATACGTCGATCCGTTCGATTGTGCCTGTATGAAAAGGCGCAACTGCTTCGTCTCCACAGGCTCAAAGCGCACGCTGCTCACCTCGGTGCGGCTCTGTGTATAGGCCTCGCCAGCGAGCAAGGTCACATCTTTCCAAGTATTATTTTCTTCGTCCCAGTACTGCACCTTCCACGATGCAGGCAGGACCACATGGTCGCCCGGAACGTCGCTGTCCGTCCACCATGCCACACGCACACGTTCCACCGTCTGCGGCTCGTTCCAGCCGTAGCGCAACCAGTGGTCACGCGTGCGGTTCGGATCCCATGTGTTCCAATGCTTGTTCTCGGGCAGTTCGCCAAAGCCGAGAATGCCGTCGTTCACCGTGTAGAGCGAGGTCGTGGCGTGGGTGAAACTGGCTTCCAGTTCCGTAGCGTCGTAAGCAAGGTTATCGAGTGCTTCGGGCAGGCCTCCCACATAGTCGGTCGTCGTGCCCAGCATGATTTGGATGAACTCATTCAAATCTTCCAGTGCAACATGAGCATGCTGGTGCCAGTAGTTGATGAATTTTTGTTGCAATGTCTCGCCATCGAACGTCTTGACATACGTGACGATGGGTTCTACCTTTGCTTTCGTTCGTGTTTCACCTTCTGGGAACGAAAGCGCCGTCAGTTCATATTCTTGATAAAGGTCTTCCTCGGACAGACCCAGCAGACCTTCGAGCATAAGGGCCAGCGTACCCGTGCGGTCGGCACCCCAGATGCAATGGAAATAGACAGGATTGCCTGCACGCAGGTTCTTCAGGATGAAGTCGAAGTCGCTGCGATAGTTGGCCCATGCCGTACGCACGCCGTCGAGGTAGAAAGGTTCGTTCACCACGCGCAGGTAGTCAACGTCGTTGCCCAGCGGCGACACCTTTATATTTAGAGCCTGTGCATGCGTGCGCAAGTCGAGTTCGGCACGGATGCCCACTTCGTCGCGCAGCGTCTGCAGGGCAGCAGCCGATGCCGTGTATTTTTCGCCCTGCAACTCACATCCGCGGAACAGTTTGCCGTACAGAACGGTCTCGCCGCTTGCCGTGGTCCATCCACCCAAGTCGCGAATGTTCTGCAAACCGTCGGCATTGACCACATGTACCCATTCGGGGGCTTCTTCGTCAGATCCCACCACGTTGAGCGTCAGGTCCATCTCGACGGCATTGGTGCCGTTGACGGCATAGAAAACCGTGTGGTAAGTATCGCCAATTCGCGAGGTGTAGGCATTGTTATAGACACCTGCCTGACCTGTCCAGATGATCAGGTTCGTGTTGTCGTCGGTCACAGGCTGGATGAACCACCAACTCTGTCCGCCCCAAGACGACCGGTAGCCGTTCTTGTCATACCAGTTGTCGTTGTTGTGGCCGTAGGTTCCGTCGCCTGCAAGCGGGAAGTAGAGCATGTTGTTCACGTTCGACTTCGTCACGGTCGTGCCCAGCAGCGCCGACAGGTCGCTGTAGGGAATGGGCAGCACCGTATGGTCGTAGTTGGTGTTGGGGTTCTGCTTGGCGTTGAGCACATAGCGCACAGCCACCTGCAGGGTTTTCGACTCTGTCTTGTAGGTGAACGGCACCTGGAGCGAAACCTCTTCTCGGGTTACAGTGGGCACACCGATGACTTCGTCGGCCCACACGCCTGTCGTCGTGACAAGCATCAGCAACATCGTTGCCAGAATTCTGTTCATTCGTTTCATATTAGTTATGTGTTATTTGATGATTTCGTTGGGTTTCATAATAGTAAGCATCGTAAATTACCAAAGGTCGCCCCACTCTATGTCCTTGTCCCAAAGGCCATTGTCACTACGTCCTTTGGCATCGATATCCATACCACTCTCATACTCACGGCTGCCTTGTTGGATGCTGCAAAGATAATCAGTTTTCAGCAATAACAGGCTCATCTTAGGCTGAAAATACTCTTTTTTTGTCATTTTCCTTCGTTTGACACATTCGTTTGCCATTTTGCATATTACATTTTACAGGATTACATTCATTTTCGCTGCAAAGTAACAACAAAAACGGCAACGCCACCTCATCATCCGCGTTCAAAACCGTCGGAAGTTCCGTTCAAAGGGCATTTTGAACGATTCGTCCGATGGTTTTGAACCGATTTTCGGGGTTGCAAAAAGAGGGGGTGACATACGAAAAAAACGCACCGCAGTCGAAATAAATTTACACTGCGGTGTGGCTATAGGCGCACCGCAGTGCATTTTCAAACGGACTGCGGTGCGTTTTTTATCGATTTTCAGAGGAATTTATTCGGCGTTTCGACGCACCTCGCTGGGCAGCATGCCCGTCACTTCGCGGAACACATGGGCGAAGTGTTCACGGTCGCTGAAACCGAGACGGCGCGCCACATCGGCGACGGTGGCTGTGCGCTGCTGCAACATTTCGCGGGCCGTCTCCATCTTGATGTCGCGGATAAACTGGAGCGGCGTCTGTCCCGTGATGGCCTTGAGTTTGCGTACGAGCGTCGAACGCGACATGTTCATTCCGTCGGCCAGGTCGTTGACACCAAAATCGGTTTCGCTCAGATGCTGACCGACGATGGTACGGGCCCGGTCGAGCAGCATCTGGTCGAGGGCGGCATAGGCCGACGTAGAGGGCTGCGACGTCGGGGCGGCCACATAGTCGTGCATGGCAACGAGTTCGGCGCTGTCGTGCCAGATGGCTTCCTCGGCACGGCGCGAACGGTGCATGAAGTAACGGACGAGGAGCACCAGCATCAGTACGGCACCTATTATATATATAAGGTATGCGAGGGTGGTTTCGTACCAATGAGGCTGACGGCTGAAGCGGAACGTCGTCACGTCGCTGCTCCACAGGCCGTTGGGGTCGGTGCCACGCAACAGGAGTTGGTGTTCGCCACGGGCGATGCGGGGCAGAATGAGAGCGTTCGCACCGATGCGCAGGGTGGTCCACGGACCGTCGTCGAGTCGGTAGGCATAGCGCTGGCTGGCGGCATGCAGGTGGTCGAGCGACGAGAAATGGAATTCGATGTCACGGGCATCGGCCGACAACGGTTGTCCGACAGGAACACTCTGGCCTTCGACACGCAGGTCGGTGACGACGACATGGACAGGCCGTGCCATGCCTTCGAGTTGGAGCGAGGGATGGCAGACGAGGAAGCCGTCGAAACCGCCTACCAACACGTTGCCCTCGGACGTGTCGAGACTGAGGGCGCGAGGCATGAAACGAGGCAGCGAGAGGGTTTGGTTCGTGCTGACGACACGATAGACGCGGCTGTGCGGGTCGAACTCGGTCAGGCGGCTGTTGGTCAGAATCCACAAGTGATTGTGTGGGTCGCAGACGATCTTCTCAACCATGTCGCCGTTCATGCCCGCCGCCTCGGACAGGTCGTCAAAGTGTGCCAGGTCGCCGCTGCTGCTGAGCAGACGTCCGTCGCCTGTGCCAATCCACAACGTACCATCAGACATCGAGGCAATGGAGAGAAGGTCGGTAGGCATCGAGTGGAGTTTCTGCAGGCGACCGCTCCGCAGGACTGCGATGCCACGGCCAGTGACAGTGGCATAGACGGTGCCGTCCTGTGTCTGGGTGAAACTGGTCGTGTGGCCCAGCGACTGACCTGCTTCGTCGGTGACGGTTCTCAACCTATGAGTGGCTGTTGTGTAGTGGAAGATGTCATCATAGGAACCTATCCATAGGTTGCCGTCGTGGTCTTCAAAAACGGTCTTGGCATGCTGTCCGTCAGGCAGTTGTACGGTGTGGGTGATGCGCATCTGCATGCCGTCGGACACGACTCCATAGACGTAGTCGGTGGCGGTCACAGTCCAGATTTGATGGGGCTGGGCCGAGGGCATCAGTTCGTGGACGAAGTCGAGATGGGTCGGTGCGGTAGAAGGACTGTCGGCATAGGTTGCCAGTTTTCCCGTGTGAAGGTCGTAGAGGCACAGGCCCACACGCTCCTGCGAAATCCAGTAGCGGTCGTCGGCATCGTGACAGAGCGACAGGAGCAGGGTTGAGCGATGGAAACGCTCCTGAATGGGCGGCACGCTATATCGTTCGCGGTTGAAGGTCTCGAAGTCGATGATCTGGCTCTGACGGTCGTAGCCTGCAATCCAGATGCTGCCGTCACGGGTGCGAATAAGTTCGTTCATCATCTTCATGCCCGGCGTGTAGCCACGCAGGTCGTGAGCGAGGTCGAGGGCCCGCAGCGTGCCTGTGCTGTCGATGTCGAAGGCATGCAGGTCGTCAAGCGACGTGACCCAGAGACGGTGGCCATTCTGCTCGGGAACGGCATAGAAGAAGTGGTGGATGGGTTGCCCGATGGCGTTGTACACTTCGGGCTGGACAACGTAGCGTCCGGCTGTTGAACGTGCCTTCATGTCAAGTCGGACCAAACCTCGGTCGCGGGTCGTCAGCCAGAGATAGCCGGCTGTCTCCGTCATGTCGCTGACTGGCAGATGGGCAGCGATGCTGTCGAGCGAGGTCCATTGATGCTTGGAAGGTTCGTAGCGACAAAGTCCTTTGTTGTAGAATGCCGAAAGAAGCATGCCATCGGCCGTCTGGAAGAAACGTGCAGCGACATCGGCAGCGGTCTTGACGGGCTGCTGGTCCTGACCGACAAGATAGGTGGCGTGGGACGTTGAGAGATGGACGGTTCCGTCGGGAGCACAGAAGAGTTCCTGCACCTGTTTGTCTCCAAGAACATCGGGACAATAGGGGTGCACCGCATAATCGCTCTTGTCGATGAAGAAGGCGCCCGACGGCGTTCCGAAAAGGATGCGATGAAGGCTGTCCTCGGCGATGCAGAGGATGAGGTTGCTGCGAAGCGGAGCAGGATGCAGATAGTCGTTGCGGAACAAGCGGACGTCATAGCCGTCGTCGCGACACAGCCCATCGACAGTGCCATACCACAGGTAGCCCTCGGTGTCCTGCATGATGCGGTGGACACTGAGCACAGGCAGTTTGGCTACCTGCGGAATGGGTTGCAGGGTCGCCATGCTGGAGGACTGTGCCTGTGCCGCACAAAGCGTAGTCAGACAAATCGCAAAAAGCAGAAATCTCTTATTGCAGGGCCTCATTCTTCCGTTTTCTCTTTTTTCTCCTCTTCGTTCTGAAGTGTGGGATAGACAATGCGGGTGTGGTAGATGTTGCGCAGACGGTCCTTGAGGACGGTCTTGGCCATGGCGATGTCGCGGAAGGTGATGGCTGCCTCGGTGAAGTAGCCTTCGGCGACCTGGCGGTCGATGATCGAATCGACGAGGGTGTCGATGCTCTCCTCGGTGTATTCGGGCAGGGAGCGCGAGGCGGCCTCAACGGCGTCGCACATCATCAGGATGCTCTCTTCGAGGGTCTCGGGATTGGGACCCGGATAGCGGAAGGGTGCGGGGTCAACCTCGGCATCGGGATGGGCATTGCACTCGGTGACGTAGAAGTAGCGGACGAGACCTGTGCCGTGGTGCGTGGCGATGAAGCGACGGACTGCCGACGGCAGGTTGTGCTGGGCAGCAAGGTCTAGACCGTGGGCGACGTGGCGGATGATGACCTCGGCCGACTTCAACGGGGTGAGATGGTTGTGGGGATTGGCACCGCTCTGGTTCTCGGTGAAGAAGACGGGGCGCTCCATCTTGCCGATGTCGTGATAGAGGGCTGCCGTTCGCACCAGTTGCACCTTCGCTCCGAGGCGCTGGGCAACGTCGGCGGCCAGGTTGGCCACCTGCATGGAGTGCTGGAAGGTGCCAGGAGCCTCTTCGGAGAGACGACGCAGCAGGGGATGGTTGATATTGGTGAGTTCGACGAGGGTGACGTCGGACACAAAACCCAGGCCTCGCTCGATAATCCACAGCAGAGGATAGGTGAAGAGGATGAGCAGTCCGTTGATGAGGAAGTAGATAAGGATGCTGTGCTCGATGTCAACAAGTTGGACGCCAAGCGTAAGTTGGTAGGCAGCGTAGAAGATGACGTAGGTCAGGGTGATGACCAGGGCAGTATGGATGATCTGGCTGCGCTGGTTGAGTTCGCGCAGGTTCTGAATGGCGATGATACCTGCCACGAGTTGCAGGATGATGAACTCGTAAGGATAGGTCAGCACGAGCGAGATAAGGATGACCGTGGCTGTGTGGAACATGTAGGCGGTGCGGCTGTCCAGAAAGACGCGCACGATGATGGGCAGCATGCACACAGGCAGGGCAAAGATGTGGAAGAAATGGCGTGCCACCATCTGACTGCCGATGATGCTGAACAGGGTGAGCAAGGCATAGAGCAGGAGGGCCGGGCGCATGTCCTCAAGATAGTCGCGACGGAAGAGGTGGAGGTAGGACATGAGCACACTGAGCAAGATGAGCACCATGACGGCCTGGCCGGCGATGATGTAGGGCAGACGTTCGTTCTCGGCATTCTGCTCGCGCATCACCTTCTCATACGAACGGAGTTTGAGGTAGGTGTCTGGGGTGATGATGTCACCGCGGTCAACAATCTTCTCGTTGGCCATGACGAAGCCGATGCCCGTGGAAAGTCCCGACAGGAGAAACTGCATCTCGTCGTCGCTCTTGAGCACATCGTAGGTGAGGTTGTCCTCGAGTACGGTGTTGAGATTGAGCAGGGTAAGCATGCGGGCCATGGCCGTGTCGGTGGTCTGCTCGACGATGTAGCGGTAGGCCTGCTGCTGGGTAAACGTTGAGGTGAGGGGCACGCTGTTGGCCACGTTGTCGCGTACCAGACGCACGTGGCTGATGCCCTCGTCCATCAGACTGTCACGCATGACGGGCGACATGATGCCTCGGTTATAGACGCTGTCGAGCAGGGCTGTGGCATAACGGATGGCGGTGTTGTACTGCATGGCCTGTCCTGCGGGAGCCTTGATGGCCTTCAACTTGGCACTCATGGCTGGCAACACCGTCGTGTTCATGTTGAAGTAGGGCTGGAACACACGGCGCAGGCTGTCGTGCTGGGCTTCCATGGCCGAGTCGCTCATCTGGATGTTGAACTTCTCCGTGGCATACAGCGTGCCGTAGCGCCACGGCTGACCTACGCGGTATTCGTAACTGAAGGCGTCGGTACGGGGCATGAACCAGACGATGAGCAGGGTCGAGAGCAATACCAACCCGACCGACAGGAGCCACACATTACGCGTGTCCTTGCGTTGCAGTTTCTTGGATTTCATGGTTCGATACTTTATGGTTCTGAGTGCTTGGAGAATTTACGCTAAGCGCTTGGAGTAATTACGCTAAGCGCTTGGCGTTTTTTTTCCACGCGCTTAACGTGACATCAGGAAGTTCTTAAAATCGGCAAATTCGGCCGTCATCGGAATGCTCTGCTTCGTGCCCTGCATGAAGGCAGCGAGGCGTGCAGGAATGGCAACATCGGCTGCGATGATACGTTCGACCGTGTCCTTGAACTTGGCAGGATGCGCCGTCTCGAGGAACACACCTGTCTCGCCCTCGCCGAGTTGCTCCTCCAACGCCCGAAGGCCACAGGCTCCATGGGGGTCGCACAGGTAACCCGTCTCAGCATAGGTGCGGCGGATGGTCTCGGCAATTTGTTCGTCGGAGTAGGTGCAGCCGCTGATGTCGGCCGTGATGGCAGCATGGCTCTTGCCGTACAGGTCGTAAATGCGGGCAAAGTTCGAAGGGTCGCCCACATCCATGGCGTTGGCAATGGTCTGCACCGAGGCACGCGGCACATAGTCGCCCGACTGGAGGTATTCGAAGAAGACGCTGTTGGCGTTGTTTGCCGCAATGAAATGCTTGACAGGCAGTCCCATGCGCTTGCCAAAGAGACCTGCGCAGATGTTGCCAAAGTTGCCTGAAGGCACACAGACGACAATGTCCGAGAGTCCGCGCTTCTTCAGTTGTGCATAGGCCCAGAAGTAGTAGAACGCCTGGGGCAGGAAACGGGCGACGTTGATGCTGTTGGCCGATGTCAGGCGCATGTGGTGGCAGAGTTCGTCGTCCATGAAGGCGGACTTGACGAGCCGCTGGCAGTCGTCGAACACACCATCGACCTCGACCGCCGTGATGTTCTGGCCGAGCGTCGTGAACTGGCACTCTTGGATAGGACTTACCTTGCCTTTCGGATAGAGCACATAGACGTGGATGCCATCGACGCCCAGAAAACCGTTTGCCACGGCACTGCCCGTGTCACCGCTCGTGGCCACAAGGACATTGACTTCCTGGCCTTCGTTCTCCTGCTTGATGAAATATTGCAGCAGACGAGCCATGAAACGTGCGCCGACGTCCTTGAACGCCAACGTCGGGCCGTGGAAAAGTTCGAGGGTGAATATGTTGTCCTTCACAGGGACGATGGGGCAGTCGAACTGCAACGTGTCATCGACGATGCGTCGCAGGTCATCGGCTGGCACATCTTCGCCGAAAAAGGCGTTAGCCACGGCAAAGGATATTTCTTGAAAAGTCTTGTCTTGAATCGTGTCGAAGAACTCCTGCGGCAACGGTTTGATGCGCTCTGGCATGTAAAGTCCGCGGTCTTCGGCAAGGCCCTTCACCACAGCCTTCTCCAGCGTGGCGAGCGGTGCGTTGTTGTTTGTGCTATAGAATTTCATAAAGCCATGAATTTCGTGATAAATTCGTCTTTCTTCAAGAGTCCGTAACAGCCTTCGCTGCAAGACGGTTCGTCGTATTGTTGCACCGTGTCGGCCTCGATGCCGTCGTACCAAAAGACAAACGGCACAGGCTCGTTGACATGGATGCGCAGTTCGACGGGTGTGGGATGGTCGGGCAGCACTGCCACAGCCACAGGCTCGTCCATCTGCTGCACGGCTTCGAGTATGGGTCGGATGAGCCGCTGGTCCAGATAGTTGATGGCACGGAGTTTGAGGTCGAGGTCGCCGTCGTGACCTGCTTCGTCCGTCGCTTCGACATGGACAAAGATAAAGTCGTCGGTCTGCAACGCCTCGATGGCTGCCTGTGCCTTGCCCTCGTAATTAGTGTCGGCAAGGCCAGTCGCACCAGGCACTTTCACAATCTTCAGCCCGGCATACGAACCGATGCCCTGAATGAGGTCGACCGCAGAAATGACCGTGCCCTTGTGGATTTGCGGAAAACGTGCGGCAAGGGTCTGCATCGAAGGGCGATATCCCCCACTCCACGGCCAGATGCTGTTGGCAGGACGTTCGCCTGCAGCGATTTTCTGCTGATTGTAAGGATGTGCCGTGAGGATGTCCTGCGACTTCAGAATCAAGTCGTTGAGCAAGTCGGCCGTTTCCCTTCCCGTCATCGTGTGCAGGCCGTCACGCTTGTCTTCCCAGCCTGCTTCGCTTTGCACCAACAAAGGGCGCCACGGCTCGTTGGGATGGTCGTGGGGCGGTGCACAAACGATGTGCTTGTTGCCGCCTTTGATGACCAGCAGATGGCGGTACTGAATGCCGCAAATGAAGCGGACCTGTTCGCTGCCGAGCCGTTCGTTCAGCAAGTCGATGAGCACGGCTGCGTCCTGCGTCTGCAGGTTGCCGCCGTTATGGGTGATGATGCGTCCGTCGGCCAGGGTGATGATGTTGCAGCGAATCGCCATCTCGTCGTCCTTGAGGTCGTAGCCGATGGATGCCGCCTCAAGCGGTCCGCGGCCTTCGTACACCTTGTCGAGGTCATAGCCGAGGATGCTGGTGTTCGCCACTTCCGAGCCTGGAGGAAAACCTTCGGGCACCGTCGATAGCATGCCGCAACGTCCGTGCTTTGCCAGCCAGTCCATGCAGGGCTTGTCAGCCACCTGCAACGGTGTCTTCCCGCCCAACTTAGAAATCGCATGGTCGGCCATGCCGTCACCCAATATGATGATATGTTTCATTATCGTTTAATGTTAAGCCCCCTCGTCGGGAGGGGATTGGGGAGGCCTTATATATTCGCAATGCTCATAATATCCGCAAACACACCGGCAGCGGTGACGCTGGCACCTGCGCCGTAACCCTGGATTTGCATCGGGTAGTCGTGGTAGCGTTCGGTGGTGATGAGGATGATGTTGTTCGAACCCTCAAGCGAGTAGAACGGATGGTTCTTGCTGACCGCCTTGAGTTCAACTTTGGCTTTGCCGTCGTCGAGCGAAGCCACAAACCGCCAACGCAGACCTTGTGCCTCCAGTTGGCTGCGACGCTGCTCAAAGTCAGCATCGAGCGCAGGCAGTTGCTGCCAGAACTCGTCGAGCGAGCCTTCGAAGAGATGGTCGGGGATGAACAGGTGTGTCTCCACGTCGCGCTGGTTCAGGTGATAACCTGCTTCACGACCGAGAATGACTAGTTTGCGAATCACGTCCTTGCCACTGAGATCCACGCGTGGGTCGGGTTCGCTGTAGCCTTCGTCCTTCGCACGGCGGACGGTCTGGCTGAACGGCATGTCTGCCGACAGCGTGTTGAAGATATAGTTGAGCGTGCCGCTGAGCACGGCTTCGAGTTTCAGAATCTTGTCGCCCGAGTTGATTAGGTCGTTGATGGTGTTGATGATGGGCAGACCGGCGCCGACGTTGGTCTCGAACAGGAACTTGACGTTGCGCTTGCGGGCCGTGGCCTTGAGTTTGGCATAGTTCTCGTAGTCGGACGATGCAGCCACCTTGTTGGCAGCAACGACCGAGATGCTGTGTTCGAAGAAGTCGTTGTAGAGACCGGCCACTTCGGCGCTGGCGGTACAATCGACGAACACCGAGTTGAAGATGTTCATGCCGATGACCTCTTCCTTCAGCCGCTGCAAGTTGCTGGCAGGCGCATTGCGCAGGTTTTCACGGAAGTTCTCAAGGTCCAGTCCTTCGCGTGAGAACATAGCGTTGTGACCGCTGGCGATGCCGACCACGTTGAGTTTCAGTCCGCGCTCCTTCATCAGACGTTCGCGCTGGCTGGCAATCTGCTGAATCAGGCTGCCGCCGACGGTGCCGACGCCGCAGATGAAGAGGTTGAGCACCTGATATTCGCTGAGGAAGAAACTGTCGTGGATGACGTTGAGCGACTTGCGCAGCAGGCGGCTCTCGACGACAAACGAGATGTTCGTCTCGCTGGCACCCTGTGCACAGGCGATGACGCTGATACCATTACGTCCGAGCGTGCCGAAAAGTTTACCAGCAATGCCCGGCGTGTGCTTCATGTTCTCACCGACGACGGCGACGGTGGCCAGGTTCTTTTCGACCTTCATCTCGAACATGGCACCCATCTGGATTTCCTTCTCAAACTCGCGGTTGAGCACCACGCATGCATTCTCGGCGTCTTCGTTGCGCACACCGATACTGGTCGAGTTTTCCGACGATGCCTGACTGACCATGAACACCGAGATGCCTTCGTCGGCCAAGGCGGTGAAGATGCGGCGGTTCACACCGATGACACCGACCATAGACAGACCGGCCACGGTGATGAGACTCGTGTCGTTAATGCTGGAAATGCCCTTGATGGCACGTCCTCCGTCCGAGGTCTGTTGCTCAATGACCGTTCCTTTCGCTTCGGGCCGGAACGTATTTTTTATATAAATAGGTATGTTTTTGATGCAGACGGGATAGATGGTCGGCGGATAGACCACCTTCGCTCCGAAGTTGCACAACTCCATCGCCTCGACATACGAGAGATGGTCGATGGTGTAGGCAGCCGTGATGACACGCGGGTCGGCCGTCATGAACCCATCGACGTCGGTCCAGATTTCCAGTGCTTCGGCATCGAGGGCAGCGGCGATGATGCTTGCCGTGTAGTCACTTCCGCCACGACCGAGGTTCGTCACTTCGCCCGTGTCGATGTCGGTCGAGATGAAACCGGGCACGACGCCGACCGACGTGTGTTTGCGAAACTCACGTCCTACATAGCGGTAGGTCACATCGGTCACCAAGAAATTCTTCCCCTGTTTCTTCTCCGTCCTGATGAAGTCGAGGGCATTGTGCCATGTCGCCCCGTCGATCAAGGTCGCCACGATACGGGAAGACATACGTTCGCCATAGCTGACAATCGCATTCAACGTCTTCTCCGAGAGGTCGTGAATCAGATAAACACCCTGATAGATGCTCTTCAACTCATCGAGCATCGCATCTATCACTTTCAGTAATTCTACTTGCTTCTCAACGTCTGGAATCACCGCGTCGATCATCCGGTGGTGGCGTCCGACCATCTCGTGATACGAGTCGAGATAGGCCGCATCGCCCTCCTGTGCCATCTGGGCCGTATGGATCAGTTGGTCCGTCACGCCGCCCAGGGCCGAAACCACCACGACGACCGAGTCGCCCGAGGCTTCCACGATTTTCTTGACATTGAGAATGCTTTCTACGGAACCTACGGACGTTCCGCCAAACTTCATTACTCTCATGTTACAAGTTGTTCAGTATGTAAAAGTGACTGCAAAGGTACGATTAAGCGAGCACAATTCCAAATTTATTTGAGAATTGTCGAGCGTGAGTACCTTCACGCAAAGCGAAAAGGTACGATTAAGCGAGCACAATTCCAAATTTTAATTTAAGATTGAAGAAGATTGACGTGTAATAAACAAAAAGGGCGCCTGTCACACAGGCGGTGACAGGCGCTCTTGCTATTTAGGTTAGTACGTTTTATTTATTAAAGTGATGACGATGGATGTACTGCTGGTAATCGTCCATGTTCTTGAGGTTGTCGAATACCATGACGAAGTTCGGAACCATGCCTTCTTCCATGTACCAGCGACCTTCCTCGGTGGTGAAGTCTATACCTTCAACGCTGGTATCGTAAGCGATGTAGATAAATTTGTTGCCACCGTAATAGATGCGTTCGGTGCATGTACCCTTCTTAGGTTCGCCACCGGTATTGGAAGAACGCCAGTCTTCGGTCTCGAAGGTGTTCTCCTTGATGAACGGAATGCCGCTGGCGTCGGCTTGTGCCTTCAGGCTGTTGAACTCGGCGAGGCCACCACCGTAGTTAATCATACCGCCCTTGCCGTTAGGTGACTTACCGAAGTAGATAACCATGGGCGACGGTGTGTCAAGTTGCGGCGTGAAGCTCGGGAATCCGATGTTCTTCGGGATGACGTCGAACAAACGTCTCTGAATGAGGGTGATCGGTGCTGTGATTTGTGTGGTCTCGAAGATAAACTTCGTCACCTTGGTTCCAGCCTGCCAGTTAGAATTGTCATTTTCACGGCCGCTTCCTGCAAACTGACATACTACGTTTTCATTGTCATAGGCGAAGGTGCTGACGATGGTCTGATCGGTGGAGAGCCATGTGTTTTCTGGAGCTCCAGCATAGCCGAAACCGCAGCTTGCGTAGACTGAACCATTGCCGCTATTTGAAACATTGGCGCTGAAATAACTGCCTCCTTGGGTGTATTCAGAAGAGATGAATATATTGTCATCGGCTATTTCGGCCGTCACAGCGGAGAGGTCGATGGTGAAGGAGCGACCATCCTCGAAGGTGACGAGCAGCGAGTTCTTGGCTGTCGGTCCGTCGAATACGAGGTTCAGCGTCTTTTCTGTGCCGTCGAGGGTGAAGTCAACGCGCTTCTCACGGTCGGCAGCGGTGCGGCCAACGAGTGTGGCGGGACCTGTGTAGCCGACGGGCGCATAAATCTGGAACGTGCCGTTGCTCTTCGAAATCATGGCCTTTGTCTTATTGGAGCCATACTCGATAACGAGCGATGCGATGGTGTTGGTGCCGTCGGCATTCTTCACCGTACCCTTGATGGTGGGAACGGTCGGAACAGTGAGGTTGACGTCCTTGCGGTTCTCAAAGACATTCACAGTGAGGGTGACTTTGGCGATTGCACCTTCTACACCGTTGTAGTCTGCACCGTCAACCCATACGTCGAACTCTTCGTCGGCCATAACCTTGTGCTGGTAGTAGCCGTTTTCGTCGGTCATGCCGGTAATCTGGCCGATGTGAACGGTGATGAAGGGGATGGGTTCGCCCTTTTCGTTCTTCACATAGCCTTCGATGCTACCCTGCTGGTAGGGATAGTCGAGATTCCACCAAGAGAAGTGCGACACGGTGCCTTCGTAGTGGTCGCCGACGAGTTTGGCTTCGCCGTCCTTCTCCCACTTACCTGTCTGTTCGTTGAAACTCCAGAGAGGAATGGTGGCTGGTGTGTTGCCTTTCAGACTTTCGGGAATCGGGAAGCTGACCTTGGCGGTTGAGCCGTCCTTCAGGTTTACTTTGTTGCCAGAGTCGTCGGTGAGGTTGACGGCAATCATACCATAACTGAGGAGCTGAGCGTCGGGACCTGTTTCACCTACGGCGATGAGGTCGCCACCAGGCATCATGTCGGCAAAGTTCTCGTCGTCGGGGTTCAGATAGGCCAGGTCGGCAACGACTGTCGTACCCGACGGGAGGTTCGTGCCGTTGGCTACGTCCTTGAAGCTGCCTCCTGAGAATTCCACCTTCATGCCGCCGGCAGAGAGGCTTCCGCCTGCGCCTGCACCAAAGGACTGGTTGTCGCTGATGGCGCTGCCGCCTTTCTTGACGAGCACCACTTCCCAGTTCTCGTTCAGGCCTGCGTCGCAAGCGCGTGTGTTGTCAAAGTAGCCGTCCTTGTGGAACTGGACGATGATGCGCTTGTCGTTGACAAAGACGTTGCTGAATGTGAACATACCGGCGCTGTTGGTCGTAGCGATGGAGGTTCCGCTGGTGACAGACACGCCTGCCACGCCGTTGCCGTTGGTGTCGCGTACGATACCCGAGAGTGTCTTGGCCACCATGCCACCGGCTGTAGGTCCGTCAGGATTGATGATGGGAGTGTCTCCGCCACCACCGCCGCTGTCACTGTCGGAGCATGCTGTGAACATGCCTGCTGCCAGAGTCACGAGACCCATGAGCAGAAGATTTTTCATTGTTTTTTTCATGTGAAAAATTGGTTTTAGGGTTAATAATGAGAAATTGAAGTCAACTTATCGCTGCAAATTTACACCTTTTTCCTTATACGGACATTTCAAATTCGCAGAAAGTGTATTACAAAATCGCAGAAAATGCGTATTTAGGGCATTGTTGCAGAGAAAAAAACGAAAAATATGGCTTTTTCGGGCAAATGGCAGACAATGTCGTGAGATGGGGACTGAAAAACGGAAAAAATTGCACCGCAGTCGAAATAAATTTGCACTGCGGTGCGTCTATAGGCGCACTGTGGACGAAAAAAATTTCGACTGCGGTGCGTTTTTGGGGGTAGTTTTAGCCTTGTTTGTAGGGACGACCCGTGGGGCGTCCATCATCACATAAACAACATATTTCCTGACTACTTTCGGTTCATGGACGCCCCACGGGTCGTCCCTACAAGTGGTTGGAGAGGAGTTTCTAAGACAGTTTAATGGGCTGAGCACGCTTTTTCCCTCGTCACAACACCTTGTAGGGGCGTAGATCGTCTACGCCCTTCAACGATTTGGGCATAGACAAGCTATGCCCCTACAAGCAATCAGAAAAGGAGGTGTGTTACGTCAGGCGGGATCGACGTCGTAGAAGATGTTGAGGTTGGTGCAATAGGCCTTGGCCTGCATCTGCTGCTGAACGGCCAGCAAGGTGCGACGGGTGTGGGTCACCGATGCCGTCAGCGGCACCTTGAGGATGATTTTCCGTATGTGCAGCGAGGCGATGCGGCTCACGGGCGGACGGTCGGGACCGAGGATGCTGTCGCCGAACTGACGGCGCAACAATGCGGTGTATTCCTCGGCGGCATGGTTCACGACCTCGACGTCGCGATGACGCAAATAGATGTAAATCAGGCGGCTTTCGGGCGGATAGTGGAACAGCGTGCGCTCTTCCATCTGCTCCGTGAACATGGCCTCCATGTCGTTGTTCACGACATGCTGAATCACAGGGCTGTCGGCCGAGCGTGTCTGCAGGATGACCAGGCCCTTGCGCCCCTTTCTGCCTGCACGTCCGGCCACCTGCATGAGCATCTGGAACGTGCGTTCGTAGGCACGGAAGTCGGGCTGGTTGAGCATCGTATCGGCATCGAGAATGCCTACGACCGAGACACGGTCGAAGTCGAGGCCCTTCGTCACCATCTGCGTGCCGATGAGGATGTCATAGTTGCCTGCCGAAAAATCTGAAATGAGTTGCTCGTACGACTTGCGCGTCTTGGCGGTGTCGAGGTCGAGGCGTGCCGTGCGTGCCTCGGGGAAGAAGCGGTGTATCTGCTCCTCGATGCGCTCCGTGCCGGCGCCGACCGTCGTAAACTGCTCCTCGCACTGCGGACATTTCTCCGGCAAGTTGTAGGTCGCTCCGCAATAGTGACAGGTGAGCGAGTTGGTACGTTTGTGGAATGTGAGCGACACGTCGCAGTGTGCGCAGCGAGGCACCCACCCGCACTGTTTGCACTGAATGAACGATGAGAAACCGCGCCGGTTCTGGAAAAGGATGACTTGTTCCTTGCGCTCCAGCGCCGCTGCGATTTCGTCGAGCAGACGCTGCGAAAACGCGCCCTTCATGCGCTTCTGAAATTTCAGCCGCGCAATGTCCACGACCTCTACGTCGGGCAGTTGCATGTCGGCATAACGCTGCATGAGCGGCACGTAGCCATAACGTCCCTGGCGGGCAAGGTGCAGCGTCTCGATGGACGGCGTGGCTGTGCCCAGGAGCACCTTCGCACCCTGCTGCCGTGCGAGCATAATCGCCGCCGAGCGTGCATGGTAGCGCGGGGCTGGTTCTTGCTGTTTGTAACTTGTCTCGTGCTCCTCGTCGACGATGACCAGACCGAGATTTCGGAAAGGCAGGAACACGCTGGAACGTACGCCGAGCACCAGGATGGGTTCGGTGCTGTTCAACAATCGCTGATACACCTCCACGCGCTCCTTGTCGGTGAACTTCGAATGATAGACCACCATGGCGTCGCCAAACACCCGGCGCAGACGCTCGGTGATCTGTGTGGTCAGCGCAATTTCGGGCAGCAGATACAGCACCTGCCGGCCCTGTGCCATCATCTCGCGGATGAGATGAATGTAGATTTCCGTCTTGCCAGACGAGGTGACGCCGTGCAGAAGGCAAATGGAGGACCCTTCCCCCTGCCCCTCCCGTGAAGGAGGGGAGTAATTACCATCCTTGTCCTGTACGCATCCCCAAGAACTCCATATATGATTATAGGCTGCTTGCTGAGCGTCACTTAGTTGCGGCAATTCTATTTGAGAACCGTAACCACTCCCATCCCTCGCAGGGAGGGGTCGGGGGAGAGTCCGTTTCTTTTCTTTCTTCATGCTCCCCGGGAATGCAGCCTTATACACATCGCCGAGGGGAGCCATGTAGTAGGCAGCCATCCAGCGCCAGAAGTCGAGTTGGTTGCGGGTGACGACGGGCTGGTCGCTGAGCAACTGCTCGATGGGCTTGAGCACCACGCCCTGCGGCTCGTTCTGGTGGACACACTGCACCACCCCGGCATAGTGTTTCGACTTGCCGAGAGAGACCAAAACGTGAGAACCTTCACCGACTCGCCCTTCCATTTCAGGAGGTACGATGTAGGTGAAGGTCTCAAATGGTACGGGCAGTATGACGTCCGCGAACTGCATCAGAACATGTATGCCAGCGAAATCTGGTGGGTGTTGTTGCGCAGTTTGCCCTTGACAGCATTGCCAAGTGCATCGGTGTAGTCAAACTCGCCTGTCTTGCCGATGCCGATGTTGTAGTTGTAAGCCACCTGCAGGTGTCCGAGCAACTTGGCACCGAGACCGATGTTCCAGCTGAACTCAGAGTCGCGAAGAGTGTAGTGGCGTACGTTCTCAATCGTCAGGTTCTTGCCACCGATGTTGAACGAGAACTGCGGACCTGTGGTCACGAACACACCTGCCAGCGAACCGAGGCCATAGGTGTACTTCAGGTTGATGGGGATTTCGATGTACTGCAAGTGCTTGCTTTCTTCCCATGCGGCACCACTGACAACGCCCGAGATTTTCATGCCCTTGTTGTTGTAGAGAACGGCTGCGTCCATGCCAATGCCGATGATGGGCACAGAGAAGTCAACCATCGGACCTACGAAGAAGCCTGTCTGGTTGTCTGACTTATAAACATCGTGTGACAGCGACGGCTTGTTAATGTCCAGACCAGCCTTGATACCAAACTGGAGCTGCGCACTGGCAGGCACAGCGATGAGCAGCATGAGGGCTGCTACTGCAAAAATCTTTTTCATACGCTTAAGTTTAAGAGTGTTAATGATTAAGTTGCTTATCTTTTGCAAAAATACGTGAAAGTTGGCGAACTGCAAAACTTTTCCCTGCTTTTTTTACTATTTTGAGGTAAAGTCAATGGCTTCGCCCACGCAGCAGTTCGGTTCCTGGATGTTCAGAAGAGCGGCAACCGTGGCGGCGATATCGACAATGTGGTGGCGGCGGTTGTCCCATCCGTGAGGCACTTTCCAGCCGAGGAAGGCGAGTGGAATGTGGGTGTCGTCGGGACTCCATACCGAGTGGGTCGTGCCCTTGCGGATGTGACCGGGCTCAGCAATCTCCTTCGCACTGGCGTAGTCATCCATCACACCCGGTTCGAACACGATTTGCACCTGTCCGCTACGTCCCGGGCAGAAGCCGTTGATGCACATCGTGCGGACGGGTTCGGGCACACGGTCGGGCACACAGTCGGCAGGGAAGGCGTAGGCCACCTGTGGCAGACTTTCGAGATAGTCGCACGTGGCTTTCACGATTTCATCGTAACGGGGACTCTGCTGGGCCTGCTGCGTGAAGTGAATCTGCATCGAGCGCACACGTTCCACAGGTTTTTCGCTGAGCGACAGGGTCTTGCACACATGGTCGTTGATGTCGTCGGCCAGGGTTGACGAGTACCAGTTGTCGGCGGGCAGATGGTGTTCGCGCATGAATTCAGTGTTGTGGAATCCGGCGTGGTCGGCGGTGATGAAAAAGAGCCACTGGCCGCGTCCTATCCGTTCGTCGAGGTAGTTGAAGAAGGCCTCGAGGTCGCGGTCGAGCCGCAGGTAGAGGTCTTCCATCCAGATGCTGTTGGGCGAGAGCTGGTGGCCAATCATGTCGGTCGACGAGATGCTCACGCAGAGCATGTCGGGCACACCGTTGGGGTTGTGTCCGAGGTTTTCACCCTCGACGGCGGCACGTGCCATGTCGAACGTGATGGTCATGCCCCAGGGCGACTGCTTCAGCGAACCGTTCAGGCTGTCTTCCCAGCGCTGTCCACGCGGCGCACTCTGCACATAGGTCTTCTCGTCGTAGAGCAGGTCCCAATGGCCTTTCTTCAGGTTCTTCATATACTTGTCGCCCAGCCGCTGCGCGTTGAAGTCCTTCACCCACTGCGGCAGGTCCTGCATGTAGTAGGTGCTGGTGATGAAGTTGGTCGAAAGGTCGTCCATCCAGTAGGCTGCATTGGCCGCATGGCCGGCAGGCAGGATGGAAGCACGGTCCTTGAGGGCCACGCCGACGACTTTCGAGCGGAAGTTGGTCGCCAGACGCAGTTCGTCGCCGATGGTCGTACACTTCAGGTTGCGGGGCGATTCCTGTGCTCCGTAGGCACGTGGGTCAGGCCGTCCGTTCTTGTCGAGCGAACCGACGCCGAGCACCGTCGTGTCGGTAGTGCAGTAGGTGCGCCGTCCGTCCTTGTAGATGTGATTGCCCACGATGCCCGTAAAGGCAGGCACGGTGCCGGTCCACACCGACGAGTGGCCGACGGCTGTGACGGCCGGCAGATAGTTGATGAAGGTGCGGTTGCAGTTGTAGCCGTCGCGCATGATGCGTCGGAATCCGCCGTCGCCGAATCGGTCGGCAAAACGCGTCAGATAGTCCCAGCGCATCTGGTCGACCACCAGTCCGACGACCAGCCGCGGCTGTTGCAGTTCGGCGATGTCGTTGCGCTCCTGTGCCTGAACCGAGGCTGTGCCCAGCACGAGGCAGAGGGCAGCGACGAATGCAAGTCGGATTTTTCTTTGAGTCTGTTCCATAGTTTTCAATATTGAGTGATGTTAATGTCGTTTCGCGGTTTTTGCCATTTTCAGACGCATTCTTCCACACGTCAATCTTCGTCAATTGAGTCAATTTTGGCGGCCGAAAATCGGTCAAAATTTGCACCGCAGTCCAAATTTATTTACACCGCAGTGTGGCTATAGTCGCACCGCAGTGCAAATTTAGTTGCACCGCAGTGCATTTTTTTGCCGTTTTCGGGCGTTTCCGAAGCGCCCTGTCTATGTCATTTACGCCCACCTTTCCTAGACGGGCCGACCCGTGGGGCGTCCCGATTGGTTATCTTTTCCCTTCCCATCATGGACGCCCCACGGGTCGTCCCTACAAGCAATCTGAATGTTCTAACCGTTCATCCATTTCACTTACCGTGCTGATTCGCGATGCATTATAGCAATCGTGCTGCCAGCGCCGTACGTTGGTGGCAATGTAATCGACGATGTTATCGCCGTCACGCCAATCTCGAATGATGTGATCATGGTAGCGCGATTGCCACTGCATATCATACCCTTTAGTCCGTGCGAAACGTGTGGTCGCCCCTTTCAGATGGTTCACAAACAGGGATAATGCAGTAGATTGCGGTTTCCCCAATGCACCATAATGGCAGCCAACACCTCGTTCGTCGGCACTTACCTCTGCTTTTTCCATGTCCACAGGAATACGCACGATGAGGTGTACATGGTTGGGCATCACCACGTAAGACACAATGCTCACATTCGTATGATGTTGAACAGCCTCCTGTTTCAGTTCACGCTCAAGCCATTCACCTACGGGCGAAAAGCGCATCACACCGTTCACTATTTCGCCAAAGTAATGACAGCGTTCCTTTGTACAGACGGTCACAAAGAAATCGCCAGCATTGTAGGTCGCCCATGGTGCCCGTGGTGTCTTACGAGGAAAACTGTTCATCCTATTGTCATGCTTATCGAACCTGCCATCTTGCGGACCATCCGTGAGGCGTCTCAACTGGTATCTGATGCATCCTTGCTTGTAGGGCCGAGCCCGTGGGGGGACGGGATGGATTTAGTTGTTGTTTTAGAACAACGACGCCGCCCC
>R23__coassemble_578_pt1 | contig 23625 bp, 16 predicted proteins | sample R23__metabat2_high_PE_006 | metagenome-assembled genome bin R23
TAGAAATAAAGTTTTATGGATTAGTAAATAGTTTAATCAATTCTTCGTCAGGCTGTTCAACGGTGTCCTCGACATCCTGTTCCACTTCGCCTTCTTCCAGTTCGGGTTCCTCATCGACGTGTTCGACGCGGCAAACGCTGCTGATGACATCGTTGCGCTTCTTGAGGTTGATGAGACTGACGCCCTGAGTGTTGCGCCCCTGAACACGGATTTCGCTGAGTGCCAGACGGATAGCTACACCGCTCTTGTTGATAATCATGAGATCGTCTTCGTCGGTGACAGCCTTGATAGCGATGAGTTTGCCTGTCTTTTCGGTCACGTTGAGCGTCTTTACGCCCTTACCACCACGCTTGGTGATGCGATAGTCTGCCAGGTTGGAGCGTTTGCCGAAGCCTTTTTCGCTGACAACCATGATGTCCTGACCGAAAGGAGCAGCAACGGTATCCTCTGAAACTTCTTCCGTTTCTACAACATCCGTTGTTTCCGGCGTTTCCGGCTCTTCTGCCTGAGCGTCCATGGCATTCCACTGCTCTTCGCTGAGTGCTTCGTTACACTGCATGACGAGCATGCCAACAGCCTCATCGTCACCACCATCAAGTTTCATGCCACGTACACCTGTGGCAGTACGTCCCATGACACGAACTCCATTTTCATTGAAGCGGATGGCACGTCCGTTGTGGTTAGCAATGATGATATCGTCGTTGCCGCTGGTAAGTGCCACTTCGATAACTTCGTCGCCTTCGACAAGATTGATGGCAATGAGACCATTGCTACGTGGATGAGAATACTGCTCGAAACGGGTCTTCTTCACCGTTCCTTTCTTCGTGCAGAACATGAGGTTGTGATGTTTCACAAAGTCGGCATCGTTGATGTTCTCAATGCAGATGAATGCCGTAGCCTTATCGTCGCTGTCAATGTTGAGCAGGTTCTGAATGGCACGTCCCTTGAAGGTCTTTCCGCCTTCGGGAATCTCATAGACTTTCATCCAGAAACAGCGTCCCTTGCGTGTGAAGAACATCATCGTATTGTGTGTCGTAGCAGGATAGATATGCTCGATGAAGTCGGCATCGCGTGCCGTACCACCCTTCGAGCCGACTCCACCACGTCCCTGTGTGCGGAACTCGCTGAGCGGTGTACGCTTGATGTAGCCGAGGTGGCTTATGGTAATGACCACAGGATCGTTCGGGTAGAAATCTTCGGGATTGAAGTTCTCCGAGGCTGTATAGTCAATCTCTGTCTTACGCTCATCACCCCATTTTTCCTTCACCTCGAGCAGTTCGTCCTTCATGACCTTCTTGCAGAGTTCGGGGTCGTTGAGAATCTGGTCGAGGTAGGCGATGAGTTTTTCCAAGTCTTCGTATTCGGCATGGAGTTTCTCCTGCAACAGACCTGTGAGCTGACTGAGTCGCATATCGACTACATACTTAGCCTGAGCCTCATCGAAGCCAAATCGTTCTATCAATCGTGTCTGAGCCTCCTGTGGAGTCTTCGAAGACTTGATAATCTGGACAACTTCGTCGATATTGTCGCTGGCGACGATAAGTGCTTCGAGCAAGTGTGCACGTTCCTCTGCCTTACGCTTGTCATACTTCGTGCGACGGATAGTCACGTCGTGACGATGCTCGACGAAGTACTTGACACAGTCGCGCAGTGTGAGCAGTTTCGGACGGCCCGAGTTGCCGGCACTTGCACCTACCAGTGCGATGCAGTTGACGCTGAACGACGACTGCAAGTCTGTCATCTTGTAAAGTTTGTTGAGCACCACATTGGCATTGGCATCACGCTTCAGGTCGATGACAATGCGCATACCTTCGCGGTCCGACTCGTCATTCACGTTGGCAATGCCGTCCACTTTCTTTTCGTTCGAAAGGTCGGCAATCTTCTTAATCAGTTCGGCCTTGTTGACGTTGTAAGGTATCTCGTGAACAATAATCTTGTCGTGCAGGGCATCGGTTTCAATCTCCGTCTTCGAGCGGATGACGATACGGCCACGACCCGTCTCGTAGGCCTCTTTCACTCCGTCCAAACCGCAAATGATACCGCCTGTCGGGAAGTCAGGAGCCTTAATATATTGCATCAGGCCTTCGACCGTGATTTCAGGATTGTCAATCATGGCGACACAGCCGTCGATGACCTCGCTGAGATTGTGGGTAGGAATGTTCGTAGCCATACCCACGGCAATACCGGTTGCACCGTTCACCAGCAGGTTAGGAATGCGTGTCGGCAACACCTTCGGTTCTTTGAGCGACCCGTCGAAGTTGTCGTCCATATCGACCGTCTCCTTGTAGAGGTCGTCCATCATCGCCTCGCCGAGGCGGGTCAGACGTGCCTCCGTGTAACGCATGGCAGCGGCACCATCGCCATCGACCGAGCCGAAGTTACCCTGGCCATCGACCAGCGTGTAGCGCATGGCCCAGTCCTGAGCCAGACGCACCAGCGCGCCATAAACCGACGAGTCGCCGTGCGGGTGGTACTTACCGAGCACCTCACCGACGATACGGGCGCACTTCTTGTAGGGTTTGTCCTGCGTATTGCCCAGTTCCATCATTCCGTAAAGGATACGGCGATGAACGGGCTTGAATCCATCTCTCACATCTGGGAGTGCACGCGCCACGATGACCGACATCGAGTAGTCGATATACGACTTGCGCATACTCTCGTTGATGTCCACTTTGATAATTCTGTCTTGATCTAACATGAAAGTTTTGTTATTTTAATGTATGATACTGTTCTTTTCCTTGTTCCTTCCAACTGCTTGGAATTTTCACGCTAAGCGCTTGGAGATTTCACGCTAAGCACTTGGCGTTTTTACGCTAAGCACTTGGCGTTAATTTTCCAAGTACTTAGAGGTGCCATTGCTCCTTATAAAACTTTGTAAAGTTACGAAGATTTCGGGAGACGGCAAAACAGCATCCTTAAAATCAGCTCAAAAATAACGTTTTTTAAGACTAAAACGCGAAATTTGCCCTCTAAGAGCGCAAATTTCGCGTTTACGGTTCGTTTTCGACAGGTAATCAGTTCACACAACAACGCAGTCTATGAAGCGTTCTGGACGCAAATACTGGCGTGCAATGCGTTGCACATCCTCGGGAGTGGCTCGCTGCTGAATCTGACGATCCACGGCAATATCGTCTGGTGTCCTGCCCGCAGCAATGAGGTTCATGAGTACCTGAGGATAGTTGAACGAACGTTCGAAACGGCGACTATACTGACCTTCCATGTAGTTCTTCACCATCTGCAATTCGTCCTCGCCGACAGGTTCTTCGCAGAGGCGCTGGAGTTCTTGGTGAACCTCGCTGACCACGGCATCAGCATTCTGGGTGGCTGTCTCACAGGCGATGACCAGTGCATTGTCGTGCGGCACGTTAAAGATGGTTGCATAAATGCCGTAGGTATAGCCACGCTGTTCACGGATATTAGACATCAGACGGCTGCCGAAATAGCCTCCAAGCAAGGTGACGACAAGGCGTAGCAGCGGAGTGTCGGGATGGTTGGGCGATGGCAGCAGACATCCCAGTCGGACGGATGCTTGCACATGCGGGAGACCACTTTCAAGACGGAAGGAATGTTCCTCGGAGTCAGTCTGAATTGGGAAGGTTTTACAAATGGTTGGAGTGGGTGCACTACCCTCTTGCAAAGCCTCCACGGGGATTTCGGCTCCTGTCACCAGCACGGCCATGTTGGAAGGTTGGATGTACTGCTGATGATAGGCGTGCAGAAGGTCGGGAGTCACGGTTTCAAAGTCGTCTAAAGTCGCAAACCGTCCCATGGGATGAGTTGCCCCAAAGAGTCGGCGGTACAGTTCTTCCTTACAGAGCGTATCGACCTTCTGGTGCTGAATCTGCCACGCAGTCCGTCCCTGCGACAGTGCCAGTTCGAGTCTATCCTGAGCATAGAGCGGCTCGGTCAGCATCGAATGGACGAGGTCGTAAACAGGGCCGAAGAAACGTTGCAGGCAGAGCAGCGTCACGGATGCATAGGAAAGACTACAATTCGTCGTGACGGTCGCACCATAGTAGTCGAGTGTTTCAGCCAACACGTCTCCCTCATAGCGGCTCGTACCCTCTTTCAGTTGTGAAAAAGCAAAACGCGCCTGAAGCGGATGACTTTGCAACCATTGTGCTCCAAAGAACATAAAATCGACACGCACAAGTGGCGTGTCGGGAATGGGGGTTAAATGATAATGCATAATTCAAAAATGCTTATTTTAATGCATAATTCATAATGCATAATTCATAATATAACCTTGCGCAAGACATTATGCATTATACATTAAGCATTATGCATTAAAAAGGCTTCAGCACGTGCCAAGTCTTCAGGCGTATCAATACCGATGGTTTCGATGTCGGAAATTCCGACTTTAATCTTGTAGCCGTTCTCCAACCAGCGCAACTGCTCGAGCGATTCTGCAAGTTCGAGCGACGACTGTGGAAGTTGAGTTATTTCGCGGAGAACATGGGCACGGTAGGCATACAGACCGATGTGCTTGTAGAAAGTATGCTGCGCCAACCAGGCGTCGCCTTTCTTCTTTCCACGAATGTAAGGAATGACGGAGCGTGAGAAATAGAGCGCTTCCATGTTTCGGCCGACAACGACTTTCGGCGAGTTGGGATTCTCTACGGCAGCCCAGCCGTCGGCTTCGGTAAAAGGCTTGACCAAGGTGGCGATGTCGGTCGAAGGGTCTTCAAAACAGGCCTTGACAGCCTCCAACTGCGAGTGCTGTATGAAAGGTTCATCGCCTTGAATGTTCACAACGACGTCAGCCGTACTCTTCACGTTCGTATAGGCTTCCCAGCAGCGGTCGGTGCCACTACGATGGGCTGTACTCGTCATCACGACATTGCCGCCGAAAGCCTTGACGGCCTGCTCAATACGTTCGTCGTCGGTAGCTACGACCACAGCGTCCATCGTGCCTTCCACTTGGCGATATACACGTTCAATGACCGTCATACCACCCAGCATTGCCAGAGGTTTGGCAGGAAAGCGCGTGGAGGCATAACGTGCAGGAATAATACCAATAAACTGCATGATAAGAAAAATTATTGGAAACTCTCGTCGATGTAGCCGCTCTCCTCCACACTTTCTGAATAAGCGGAGGGAAGGCCATCCAGTTCTGAAGAACACGGGTCAAAGTTCTCGGGTGCGACAAACTTCGCATCCTGTGTGATGCCCAATGTCTTGTCGGCATAGACCTTATTCATGAACTTCTGGTAGATAGGCAAGGCTGCACGTGCACCCTGACCGTAGCCCATGGTGTCGAAGTGAATATCGCGGTCATCACCACCAACCCAACAGCCCACCACTAGTTTCGGCGTGAAGCCCATGAACCAGGCGTCGGCATGTGAGTTGGTCGTACCAGTCTTACCGCCCATGTCGGCTTTGATGCTGGAACGAAGCGAACGACCTGTACCGTTGTTGATGACGCCACGCAACATGATGACCATCTGATAGGCCTGCTCTGGCGAAAGCACTTCGTTGGCACGCGGAGTGAAAGTATCGATAATGTTACCGTCTGTATCTTCAATGCGTGTGACAAGCAGGGGAGCCGTACGCAGGCCCTGGTTTGCAAAAGCCGTGTATCCGCTGACCATCTCACCGATGCTGATGTCGCACGTTCCGAGACAAAGCGGCAGCGAGGCATCCATGTTCTGAGTCTGAATACCAAACTCATGGAGCAGACGGATGAAGTTCTCAGGACCAAAGTAGTCAATCAGTCGTGCGCTGGCCTGGTTGCTCGAAGCGGCAAGTGCAGCCGACAATGTGCGGACGCCGCCTACACCACCACGTGGTGCCCAACCGCCTGCTACAAACTGTGAGGTGTTAATTGTACTGCAAGGTGTCCAGTTGTTCATCATGGCAAGGCTGTACAGATAGGGTTTGATAGTCGAACCCACCTGACGACGACCTCCACCGAGACAGTTGTCATACTGGAAATGCTTGAAGTCAAGACCTGGCACGTAGGCTTTGACGGCACCCGTCTGCGGGTCCATGGCCATCATGCCTGTACGAAGGAACGACTTGTAGTAAATGATAGAGTCGCGCGGTGTCATTTCCGTGTCGAACTCCGTGCAAGTGCCGTCGGTCTCGTATTTCAGCAGCGTCATCGGCACCTTGGTATTGAAGGCAGTCTCAATCTCTGCGTCGCTCGCGCCGTTGTTCTTCATCACGCGGTAGCGTTCACATTGCTTGATAGCGCGGTCAATCATGTGGTCGGCTTTCGCCTTGGATACGCCGATGTATGGGAAGGTGGCGTAACGCGACTTCATGCGGTCGAATGCGGGCTGCAGATAGCGTGCCACATGGTCACGTTCGGCCTCCTCACCATATTCCTGCATTCGGCTGTTGATGGTCGTATAGACTTTCAGGCCGTCGGTGTAGATGTTGTAGTGAGAGCCGTCCTTCTTCGTGTGCTTGTTGCACCATCCGTACAAAGGGTTGGTCTCCCAAGCGAGAGAGTCATCATAATACTGCTGATACTGCCACGATGCATAGTCGTCCCTTTCAGGTTTGTCGGCCATCATCCATTGGCGCAGCAATTCGCGGAAATACGGCGCGATACCTTCCCGATGGTTTGCCACATGGAAACGTGTCACGTCGAGCGGTTTGGCCTGCGCTTCTTCCATCTGTTCACGGGTGATGTAACCACCTTTATACATCTGAGAAAGCACGAGGTTACGGCGGTCTTTGCTACGTTCCGTAAAGCGAATGGGATTGAAATACGACGGGTTCTTGCACATGCCCACCAGCGTGGCACATTCCTCCAAAGTCAAGTCAATGGGGTCTTTCGAAAAATACGTTTTCGACGCAATCTTGATGCCGACGGCATTATGCAGGAAGTCGAAGTAGTTGAGGTACATCGTCAGGATTTCCTCCTTCGTATAGTAGCGTTCAAGTTGTACGGCAATGTACCACTCGATAGGTTTCTGCATGAGTCGGTCCATGACGGTGGTGTGCACATTCACGTCCGAATAAAGCTGCTTGGCCAACTGCTGTGTGATGGTCGAACCACCACCGGCCGACTTCTGTCCCATGAAGCCGCGTTTGACAACTGCACGGAAGAAGGCGCGCATGTCAATGCCCGAGTGCTCAAAGAAACGGGAGTCCTCGGTTGCTACAAGTGCGTTGACGAGATTCGCCGGAAGTGAGTCATAAGGCACCATCACACGGTTCTCACTGGCGTAACTCCATGTTCCCATGAGCACGCCATCGTCTGAATAGACGCGCGATGCATACTTGTTAATCGGGTTTTGCAGTTCTGAAATCGGGGGCAACTTACCCAGCCATCCCTGACCGATGGCAAAAATGCCGATGAAGCCCAGTGCAATCAACGCGAGCGTCGTTATCCACACCACACGAAGTCCCTTCGCTATGCTTCCCGTCGGCTTCTTATCTTTTGTTTCAGGCATTGTTTCGTTCGTATAAGTACATATTTCGCTGCAAAGTTACGATTAAGTGAGCAAAAAAACAAACTTGTTTGAGTTTTTTCGAACGTTAGTAACTTCGGCGAAGCCAAAGTTACGATTAAGTGAGCAAATTACCAAACTATCGGGCCATTTTATATGCTCTCCAAAGAGGCAAAAATTGCACCGCAGTGCAAATTTATTTACACTGCGGTACAAATATAAATGCACTGCGGTGTAAATAAATTTGTACCGCAGTGCATTTTTGGGCGTTTAGAACCTGTTGGTTCGAGAGCCTTTATGCAATCTTCGTGAAGTTCGCCGTCACGACTTTCACGCATGGCTGACCATCTTCCATTTCAGGATACTGGTGGGTCATTGACATGGTATTTCCGTTTACGGAGAGACCTGTGAAGGTATACAGTCCGTTGCCAATGATATAACCGTTAGCATCGAGAACAAGCATGCCCTGTGCTTCTAATTCATAACTTGCATGTTCACTGTCATAATCATAGAATGCCCAAGATCTGTCTGACTTAATTTCAATTCGGTCGGGTTCAAAGTCATTGTCAAAATCGAACTTGGTACCGTCTGGCCAAACTTTATAACTAGACTCGCTCGACACTTGCCAAGTACCGACAACCTGTGCCAACGATATCTTGTTGACCACACTTTTTTTAGTTTTGATGCAAAAAAGCAAACGATGTCACAAAAATGTCACAAAAATTAGGATTCAAAAGGTTTTCGCCAATCACATCCTTCTTTCCACCGGCTGCAACCGTAGGCAGTATTACCTTTGATAATATGACCTTCGTGACACTTGGGACATGGCAGACCTATCCATTCGTCCGTCATGTCACCTTCCTCTTTTACAGGTGGGGTTGGAGATTGGTCTTTCTTTTTCTTCTTCGGTTGGAATCCTGCAACATGCTGGCCGGTCGATGCTTTCTTGGTTTTCTTCTCAGGTTCGGGTTCGACGGCGACACGGCGGTTGCTGGTGTCGCTACGGACAGAGTTGACGATCTCGGTCACCATCTGCTTGAGTTCGTCAAGGAACTGAGAAGCATCGTACTGACCACGTTCGATTTCGCGCAACTTCTTCTCCCAAATACCTGTCAACTCAGCACTCTTGAGCAGTTCTTCGTGAATAAGGCTGATGAGTTCGATGCCTGTCGGCGTGGCAACCAGGCGTTTGCGTTCCTTGCGAATGTACTTTCGCTTGAAGAGAGTTTCGATGATGGCTGCACGAGTCGAAGGTCGGCCGATGCCGTTTTCCTTGAGCGCCGCACGCAGTTCGTCGTTATCGACCAGTTTGCCTGCCGTTTCCATGGCACGCAACAAGGTGGCCTCTGTATAGTAAGGCGGAGGTGTGGTCATTTTCTCCGTAAGCGTCGGAGTGTGAGGACCGCTCTCCCCTACGGTAAATGTCGGCAGAGTTCGTTCTTCGTCTTTGTTCTCTTCTGTATTATCAGCCTGTGTCGTTGTGGTGGCTTTGGGGTAAACAACACGCCAACCAGGTACCAGAATTTCTTTACCCGTCACCTTGAACTCTACATCATCGACCTTGCCCAACACCGTAGTGGTCGAGAACTGGCAGTCAGGATGGAAGACAGCAATGAAACGGCGAGCAACAAGATCGAAGACATTGCGTTCCATATCGCTCAATGCCTGCGGAATCTGACCTGTGGGAATGATGGCGTGGTGGTCGGTCACTCTCGTTGAATCGAACACGCGCTTTGTCTTTCGCAATGGTTTGCCGCCGATAGGACGGACGAGGTCGGCATAGGGCGCCACGCCGTTGAACTTCGTCTGGAAAAGTCCATTGAGCGTCTGCGGACATTTTGGATAGATATCGTCGGAGAGGAACTGCGTATCGACACGCGGATAGGTGGTAAACTTCTTCTCGTAGAGACTTTGAATGAGGTTAAGCGTCTGTTCGGCACTATAACCGAACTTGCGGTTACAATCGACCTGAAGCGAGGTAAGGTCGTAGAGTTGGGGCGGCTGCTCCTTGCCTTCCTTTTTCTCCACTTTCGTCACCGTGAAAGGTTTGCCTTCGATGGTGGCAAACGCCTTCTCACCCTCTTCTTTATTCAGAAACTTACCCTTCGTCGAGGTAAAGGTCGTATCGCGATAGACAGTCGAAAGTACCCAATAAGGTTCGGGTTTGAAATTGTCGATTTCTAACTGACGGCGAACGATGAGTGCAAGCGTAGGAGTCTGCACACGTCCGACCGACAGCGTCTGTTTGAACTGACCATACTTAATCGTATAGAGACGTGTGCAGTTGATGCCCAGCAGCCAGTCGCCGATAGCACGGCTGAGACCAGCAACATAGAGTTTCTGATAGTCTGCCTGGTCCTTCAGGTTCTGGAAACCTTCGCGGATGGCCTCATCGGTCATCGATGAAATCCACAGACGCTTGACAGGACAGGTCGCACCAGCCTTTTGCATCACCCAACGCTGGATGAGTTCACCCTCCTGCCCAGCATCACCGCAGTTGATGATACCGTCGGCTGCTTGCATCAGTTTTTCAATGACGCCAAACTGTTTCTTGATGCTTTCCTCTTCTTTAAGCTTGATACCGAATCGTGGCGGAATCATCGGCAGGTATTCCAGTCGCCAATTTTTCCATTCGGCGGCATATTCGTGCGGCTCTTTCAGTTCGCACAAATGGCCAAACGTCCACGTCACCTGGTAGCCATTACCCTCCATGAACCCCTCATGCTTGGTGTTGGCTCCGATGATGCGGGCAATGTCGCGTGCCACACTCGGTTTCTCAGCAATACAAACTATCACTTCTCTACTGTAAATGTTAAAACTTTCGGCAAAGGTACAACATATAATTGAGAATTGAAAAATTGAGAATTGAAAATTATCAAAGGATACTTGCGTTTTCTCAAGAAAAGAAGTACCTTTGCACATACATATATATAATAGGACTACCATGAAACAATTCAGCAAAGCGACTTGGATGAGTGTGTTACTGATGGCATCGCTCTTTACAAGTCATGCACAAAATCCGTATCTTCCTCTTTGGGAGTACATCCCTGACGGCGAGCCGTACATCTTTGAGAACCCCGATAAACCTGGCGAAATGCGCGTCTATGTCTATGGTTCGCACGACAACCTGCGCACAGAGTATTGCGGACTGGACCAGGTGGTGTGGTCGGCACCTGTGAATGACCTGACACATTGGCGCTACGACGGCATCATCTTCGAGTCAAAAACTGACGCAAACGGACAACTGTTGCGACCCGACGGCAAAGGTGACTTGCTCTATGCACCCGATGTTGCTCTACGCGTCGATGCCAATGGCAAAAAGACCTATTATCTCTTTCCCAACAATCAGGCAGGTGGACGAAAGAACATGGTGGCATGCAGCGACCGTCCTGACGGCCCTTTCCGAGTTTGCAACTGGAGCAAGAACAATCCGCAGGAAACTTACGGTCCGCTCAACTTTGACCCAGGCATCCTCATCGACGATGACGGACGTGTCTATGGCTATTGGGGATTCGGTGAGTCATGGGCTGCCGAACTGGACCCTACGACAATGGCAACGGTGAAGCCTGGCACTCAAGTCGTGAAAGACATGATTCCAAGTTTCCGTCAGGACAACCTATTCCGTTTCTTTGAAGCATCGTCCATCCGCAAGATTAAGGACAAGTATGTCTTCATTTACAGTCGCTGGACCTACGATGGCGAGTTCGGTCTGCCTGGCAGCAACTACACGTTGGCTTATGCCTACAGCGACCATCCGCTTGGTCCTTACACCTATGGTGGCACACTCATCGACGGCCGAGGTCGTGATACGGATGAACAGGGAAACGTCATTTACACCGCCACTCCAGGCGGCAACACACACGGCAGCATCATCGAAATTAACGGGCAGTGGTACGTGTTCTACCATCGTCAGTGCGGCACGAACCAGTTTGCCCGTCAGGCGATGGTGGCACCGATCACCGTACAGGTCGAAGAAGGACCTGGAGGAAAAGTCGTCATCAGCGAAGGAGAATATACGTCCGAGGGTTTCGCAACGGATGGACTTAATCCTCTGCAACGCTATTCCGCAGGCATCGCATGCTACTACACAGGTCCGCAAGGTACAATAAGCAGGCATCCGAACTTCACCTTCTCTGGTTCTTATCCACAGCCGCAGTACATCGACTCCACCAGTCCTGCCAAGCCTTACGACCTGAGCATCAACCACAATCCTGTGGTAAACAACACAAGCGGTTCGGTCGTCGGCTACAAGTACTTCAACTTCTCTTTGTTGAAAAAACAAAAGCACCTCTCGCTTGTGCTTTCACTTGTACCAAGAGGCATCGACGGCTGTATAGAAGTGATGACCGACAGTCCTTGGGAAAGCAAAGGCGGCGTAGTGCTCGGCAGCATCAGCCTCAGAGCCGACATGCCGCAGCAGATGACAGACCTCCGCATCCCTCTTCAGATAAAGAAGCGCCTCAGCGGCAAACATGCGCTGTTCCTTCGCTTCTCATCCAGCACACCTGCGCAGTCGCTCTGCGACCTTCATTACTTGACTTTTGAACCATGAAAAAACTCCTTTCCCTACCGCCAAATTTGGTGAGCAGTTTTCATGACATTACAGGTCTTTCGCCCGACGAATTCTTTTGCACCAACGATCCCGTGAACCATAAACTGGGTAGTGGTGGAGGGACTGCATGGCTATTGCATCAAGCATGGAAAAGTGAAGGCGAGGCGGTGCCGTTCGACGAATGGCTCGGTCGTGAGCAGCGACTCATCCTGCATGCTGGTGGACAAAGCCGCAGACTGCCAGCCTATGCACCCAGCGGCAAAATTCTGACGCCGATTCCTGTGTTCCGATGGGAACGTGGACAACGGCTTTCTCAGACCTTGCTTGACCTGCAACTGCCACTCTACGAGCGCATCATGGAGGCTGCCCCAGCGCGACTTCACACTATGATTGTGAGTGGCGATGTCTATATCCGTTCCGCCGAGCGCATAGGTACGATTCCTGATGCCGACGTCGTCTGTTACGGTCTGTGGCTGGACGCTTCCATCGCCAAGGACCACGGCGTTTATATCTGCGACCGACGTACCCCCACGGTGCTCAAACAGATGCTTCAAAAACCAAGCGTTGCTGAACTGGCAGAACTCCAGCGCGACCACCTCTATCTCACGGATATTGGCGTGTGGTTGCTCAGCGACCGTGCCGTTCAACTTCTGATGCGGCGTTCGAGGCAAGGCGATGCTTTCCAAGAATACGACCTCTACGGAACATTCGGCTGTGCATTGGGCACCGACCCGACACTTGACGATGCCGAGCTGAAAAGCCTCTCTGTCGCCATTGTTCCACTGCCTGGCGGCGAGTTTTACCATTTCGGCACATCGCGCGAGATGATTTCCTCGACTGTCGCCATTCAGAACTTGGTCAACGACCAGCGCGACATCCTACATCACGACCGCAAGCCGCACCCATCCATTTTCACGCAGAATGCGCTGACGGAAGTAAAATTTACGGCAGAGAACACAAATATTTGGATTGAGAACAGCCACATAGGACCGCATTGGACTCTGACGCACGACAACATCGTCACGGGTGTGCCTCGCAACGACTGGCACATCACGCTTCAGCCTGGCGAATGCCTTGACATCATCCCCATTGGTGACACAAAGCATTGCATTCGCCGCTACCACATTGACGACCGCTTTGTCGGCGACGAGCAACAACGCAAGCAATTTCCTGTCATTAAAAATCTAGCTGGGCTAGAATCTCTAGCAGAGCTAGCAAATCTAGAACCTCTTGAACTCCTCTCCGCCGAGGACATTTCCGCATGTGCCAACCTGCGCCGTCTCGAAGCGCAGCGCCGTGAGTTTCGCCGTCTCAACTGGGAGGCATTGGCTCGCAACTGGCAGCACAGCGTTTTCTATCAACTTGACCTTGACGACGCAACCCGAGAATTTCAGTCATTCGGTCTGCCACTCCCCCAGCCTATCAGCGACGAAGCACCGCTCATGACGCGTATACATGATGCTATGTTTCGCGGCGACAGCGACCGTGCCTTCAGTCTGCTGCGCGAAGGTCTGACCGAACAGGCTTTGTGTGCAAAGCAACAACCTCGTCTGTCTGTGCTTCCCGACCAGATTGTATGGGGCCGTTCGCCCGTTCGCATTGACATTGCCGGCGGATGGACCGACACACCACCCTACTGCCTCATGGAGGGCGGCAACGTTGTCAACCTTGCCATCGAACTCAACGGACAGCCACCTTTGCAGGCATACATCAAACCTTGCAAAGAGCCACATATCGTGCTGCGCAGCATCGACCTTGGTGCTATTGAAACGGTAGAAACATGGGAACAACTTGCCGACTTCCGGCACGTCGGTTCTCCTTTCTCCATCCCTAAAGCAGCCCTTGCGCTTGCTGGTTTCCTGCCCACATTCTCGCAGGAAAAACATCTGTCGCTCCAGGCGCAACTTGAAGCCTTCGGCTGTGGTATCGAACTGACACTCCTCTCTGCCGTTCCCGCAGGCAGTGGACTGGGCACGAGCAGCATTCTCGCAGCCACGGTGCTCGGTGTCATCAACGACTTTTGTTCACTCGCATGGGACAAAAGCGAAATCTGCCATCGCACCCTCGTGCTCGAGCAGTTGCTCACCACAGGTGGCGGATGGCAAGACCAGTTCGGCGGTGTGCTAGGTGGTGTGAAACTCCTGCAGAGTCAGCGCGGCTTCAGTCAGACGCCTCAGGTACGCTGGTTGCCCGACACGCTTTACACCCAACCCGACTATGCAGCCTGTCACCTATTATATTATACAGGCATCACGCGTACGGCGAAGAGCATCCTTTCCGAAATCGTGCGCCGTATGTTCCTCAACCACGGCGGTGAGCTTCGTCTGCTACGAGACATGAAGGCACACACGCTCGATATGTACGAAGCCATTCAGCGACAGGACTTTGTGACCATGGGACACCTTGTCCGCAAGACATGGACACAGAACCAGCACATGGACAGCGGCACCAACCCCGACGACGTTCGTCGCATCACCGACCTTGTCGATGACCTCTGCCTCGGCTACAAACTCCCAGGCGCAGGCGGTGGAGGTTACCTTTACATGGTTGCCAAAGACCCCGAAGCAGCCGCACGTATCCGCAGCCTCATCAATGCCGCACAACCCAATCCACGTGCCCGTTTCGTCGAAATGACACTTTCGCAACAAGGCCTGCAGGTTAGCAGAAGTTAAACGATAAAAGAAGCTAGAAAACGCATGTTAATCCTGTGGTTTTGAAGGCGGTTACTTACGATAAAAATTGCACCGCAGTCCAACTTTAGACGCACTGTGGTACAGCTATACACGCACTGCGGTGCAAATTCAGATGCACCGCAGTGTAATTTTTGCCCGATTTTAGCCACAAAATCATGACAAAGAAAAACAGGCAGAAACTCTCGAAATGGAGTTTCTGCCTGTTTTACGATTATTACTCTTAAAAGAGACTTTCCTATTAGAATGCGCCTGCGATAAGAATCAGCACGAGCAGACCGAGGATGGCATAGAGTTCGGGGAACACGGCGAGCACCATGGTCGTACCGAAAGCGTTATGACCGCCACCGATGGCCGAAATACCGTTAGCACAAACCTTTGCCTGACGGATAGCCGAGAAGAGAGCCACGAGACCGCAAGCCAGACCTGCACCAAGCACGGCGGCTGCAATAATCATGTCATCGGCTGCACGAGACAGCAGTTCCTGAAGCATGAAGAAACCCACAAAGCCGTACAGACCCTGAGAAGAAGGAAGGGCTGCCAGAGCGATGTACGAACCGCTGGCGCTGGGGTTCTTCTTAAACGCGCCGATGGCTGCGTTACCACAAATTGTTACACCGTAGGCCGAACCTACGCCGGAGAGTCCTACACAAAGGGCTACTCCCAGATAAGCAAGAATAATTGCCATAGTTGTTGATTTTTTAAGTTATTAAGTTTTTAAGTTTCTATTTTTTATAGGTTTTTACACGGAAGGGCTCGTAGGCCTTGCCACCACCCTCGAAGTTGGCATTCTTGAAGAATTCGACGAAGGTGAGACGCATCGGGTGAACGAACGACGAGATCATGCAGAGTGCGAAGTTGATGCCATGACCCAACAAGAGGATGATGAGCATGGGCAACCAGCGTACGCCCCAAGACAAAGAATCTGTCATGTCGATGGCGAGCGAGTTGAACACCGAACCAAGCACACCGCCAGTGAGTCCGAGGGCAAACAGACGGATATAGGAGAGCAAGTCGCCCAGCAGACCTGTTGCCATGCCGTACGTGTCCCAAACACCTGTTCCGAAGTTTACCAACGGATTCTTATTCGGTGTATTATAGAAGAAGATGCCGAGGGCACTCAGTCCGATAAGTCCGTAGAAGATGTACTGCACATACGTCGGGAGTTCGACGCCACAAGCGGGCAGACCGAACAACAGCACGGCAGAGAGCAGGGCTGTCACCCAAGAGAACTTGCCTATGCCATACTTCCAGCCGTAGAGTTTCGCAGCTTTCATACCGGCAAGCACCATACCCAGCAGCACCTGAATGAGTCCGATGATGACCGAAATGACCATCATGGGCGAGTAGCCGAAGAGCGTGAAGTTGTTCTCGTTGATGAAGTACTTCTTCACGGGCGCAAGGAAGGCCCAATCCTGCTGGGAAAGGTCGATACCAAAGAACGAGCCCGTCAATGTTCCGCAGACGATGGTCATGCCTCCGAGGAACATGCCAAGCGTAGCGTATGGCTTCTGTTCCTTTTTCAGTTTTCCATGCAGAATGAGACTCACGAGGAAGATGATGATACCATAGCCGGCATCGCCCATGCAGAGTCCGAAGAAGAGCATGAAGAACGGTGCAAAGTAAGGCGTGACATCAAGGTCGTGATAGTTCGGCAGCGAATACATCTTGAGGATGGGTTCGAAGAGCGAACTGTACTTGTTGTTCTTGATTTCGATGGGCACATTGTCATCAAAGCCGGGCTGCTCAGTCTCATAGAAGATTTTTTTCTCGTCGAGGAAAGCGGTGATTTCGTCTTCCTGTTCGGCGGGAATCCAACCCTGCATGAGCTTCAGGGCATTGTCGGCCACACTTTCGTAACTGAGGTGTACCTTCGAGAGAGAGATGTCGTTGCCAACTTCCACCTGTGCTGCCTGAATGACTTCACGATAGACACCATTGATTTCCAACAGGCTATTGTGAATGCCTTCCAATTGTGAACGCAGTTGTTTGAGTTCTTCATGATAGGAAGACAACGGCTTGGGAGGCAGTTCGATGGTTTCGGCGGTAATGTCTGGATGCTCGGGCGAGAAGGTGACGAAGTAGGTCTTTTTGTCACGCTCGTCGATGGGGGTTGCATAGTACTGCTCTGCCCATTCGGCTTTCAGCATCTTGGTGGGACAGGCAAAGAAGGACACTTTGTAGCCCTGACGCTCCAAGGCCTCAATCTGTGCAAAGTCAAACTCGCCCCAAGGTTCGAGCGCCTTGATGTTCTTCTCAGTAGACTCAATGGCACGCTTCACATCGTTTTCCCTCACACCAAACGTCTCAATCTGCTCAACCTGCGAGAGGGCCTCGCTACAGAGTTCCTCACGTGTCATCGTAGTTGGGTCAACGGCCGTGTAAGTCTGCTCTGTCTTGTAGGTATCGGCAGCATACGAGAGTTCGCGAAGGGCATTCTTATAGCGTTCGGCAAGGGCACGGTTGGCCTCGAACTCGTCGCTGGTCACACCGCTTTGCAGTTCATCAACGTGAATAACACCCAACTTACGGATGTCGGCGATGAACTGCTCATATTCCTTGTTGGTGACAAGGAAGGTGATTTTTCTCATTTGTGTAATCATGCAGCACCCTCCTTTCCTAATTGTTTCTCTTCGTCAGCCTTCTTGCGCTTTTCCTGCAAGGACTTCAGAATCTTCTGACTCGACTTCGACAGGTTTTCTTCGTCTTCCATGAAACGCTTAATCTTACGGATTGCCTCTTGGAATCCAGGGATCTGTACCTTTTCGAACAGATTGACCTTCTGCGTCGTCTTGCGGCGTGCATGGTCCAGCAGACCGAGTTTGGCGATGACAAATTCGCGTTCGACAGCAGTCTTCGCAAGACCTTGAAGCAGGTTGATGCCATCAAAGTACCACTTCGGAGCGCTGAACACACCGAAGGGCTTGACATCGAGCTGGATGTTAGAAAGCACAGGCACGCGAACGCCAGCAATCTTCTTGACGTTCAGTTCGACGTCTTTCAGCGCCACGAGCGAAGTGTCGAACTCGCCCCACAACGCATACATCGATTCGTAGCCGGCAATCTGCTGCTCCAGTTTCCTGTCCAGTTCATCAGCCTCCTCCTTGCTCTTTTTCACCTCCAAGCGCAACGCTGTCTCCTTGCTCTTGATAATGGGCAAGGTGCGCTGTCGCATTTTCAGTTGCTTTTCAATCTGCTGAAGCGACGTCTTGTTATATTGAAACTTAATTGCCACTATAGGTTGTGTTTAGTTGTTTTTCCAATACTGGTCAGTGAGTTCGCGCTTGATGTTGACCTCTTCCAGTTTGAAATATTTTTGGAAGAGTTCCCATGTCACATCGAGCATCTCGGTCGTGTCAAGGTCAACGTCGATAGCAAGGAGGCGACGTCCGTATTCTTTCGCAAAGTCAAGGCAGCGGTTGTCGTAGTCGGTGAGGTCGAAACCATTCTCCAACTTTGTCTTGGCATTGGCAGCATCGGAGTAAAGACGGATGGCTGCGTTCATCACCTGCGAGTGGTCCTTACGTGTCTTCTTACCAGCAACGAGCTGCTTCAGACGTGATAGTGAACGGAACGGGTCAACGATAACCTTACCGATGTCTGAGTCGCGGCGCAAATACAACTGACCTTCAGTGATGTAACCTGTGTTGTCAGGCACAGCATGCGTGATGTCACCGCCCGAAAGGGTCGTCACAGCGATGATGGTGATGGAGCCTCCACCCACTTCCTCTGGGAACTGTACGGCTTTCTCGTAAATCTTCGCAAGGTCAGAGTACAGCGAACCTGGCATCGAGTCCTTCGACGGAATCTGGTCCATACGGTTGGAGACGATAGAGAGCGAGTCGGCATACGACGTCATATCGGTCAGCAGAACGAGCACCTTCTCATGCTTCTGGACAGCGAAATACTCGGCAGCCGTCAGTGCCATGTCGGGAATCAGCAGACGCTCTACGGCAGGGTCTTCTGTCGTGTTCATGAACGAGATGATGCGGTCGAGGGCACCGGCGTTCGAGAAGGTGTTGCGGAAGAAGAAGTAGTCGTCGTTGGTCATACCCATACCGCCGAGGATAATCTTATCTGCCTTGGCACGCAGGGCAACCATTGCCATCACTTCGTTGAACGGCTGGTCAGGGTCGGCGAAGAAAGGAATCTTCTGACCCGAAACGAGCGTATTGTTAAGGTCGATACCGGCAATACCCGTAGCGATGAGTTCACTCGGCTGACGGCGACGGACAGGGTTGACCGAAGGACCTCCAATGGGCACTTCCTGACCTTCAATCTCTGGACCACCGTCGATGGGATGACCGTAGGCGTTGAAGAAACGTCCTGCAAGTTGGTCGCTCACCTTCAGTGAAGGCGAATGGCCGAGGAAGACCACTTCGGCATTCGTCGGAATGCCACCCGTTCCCTCAAACACCTGCAGCGTCACGTCGTCGCCGGCAATCTTCACCACTTGTGCGAGTTTGCCGTCAATGGTAGCCAGTTCGTCATAACCTACGCCCGTAGCCTTGAGCGAACAGGTTGCTTTCGTAATCTGACTAATCTTTGTATATACTTTTTGAAATGCTGTTGCCATAAACATTTACAATTTGACGATTTACAATTTACATTTTTACATGCCTTCAAGGGCAGCACGGATCTGCTGTTTGTAGTCATCGTACTGCTCCGACTTGAACTGCGAATAGTTCATCTGCTTGCAGAGGTTGATGAGTTTCTTGAAGTAGTCAATCACATCGAGGAAGTTCTCGAACTGGAAGTCATGCTCGCAAATCTCCGTCACGACATCCATAATTTCCTCCTGACGCTCGAGCGACGACACTGCATCCACCTCGTCGAAGGCATCCTGCTGCAGGAGCACGAAGTCGATAACCTCAGACTTCCAGAAAGTCTCGTGGTAGTCAACAGGTACGCCGTCGTCACCGAGGATGTTAATCTGCTCGGCAATCTCCTTACCACGCTGCATGCGCGTCTTCAGGTCGAGAACCTTGCTAATCCACTGGTCACCCAGTTTCTTCGAGATATACTCGGCAAACTCGGGATATTCGAGATACTTGGAATAGGAATCAATCGGGTTCACAGCAGGATAGCGCTTCTTATCGGCACGTTCCTGTTCAAGTGCATAGAAGCAACGGGCCACCTTCTTGGTGTTCTCTGTCACAGGTTCCTTCAAGTTACCACCTGCAGGCGATACGGTTCCGATGAACGTAATAGAACCGACCTCGCCGTTGTTCAGATAAACGTAGCCGGCGCGGCCGTAGAAGTTGGCGACCAGTGCACCAAGGTCCATCGGGAAAGCGTCAGGACCAGGCAGTTCCTCCATACGGTTCGACATCTCACGCAGTGCCTGTGCCCAACGTGATGTGGAGTCGGCCATAAGAAGCACACGCAAACCCATGGAACGGTAATACTCCGCCATCGTCATGGCTGTATAGACAGATGCTTCACGCGCTGCCACAGGCATGTTCGACGTGTTGGCGATGATAATGGTACGTTCCATCAGTTTGCGGCCCGTGTGCGGGTCAACCAGTTCGGGGAACTCCGTAAAGATTTCAACCACCTCGTTGGCACGTTCACCGCATGCAGCGATGATGACGATATCGGCTTCCGCCTGCTTCGAGATGGCGTGCTGCAGCACTGTCTTACCTGTACCGAAAGGACCAGGAATGAAGCCTGTACCACCCTCAACGATGGGGTTGAAAGTATCAATCGTGCGGACACCTGTCTCGAGCAGTTTAAACGGACGTGGTTTCTGCTTGTAGTTCGTCATAGCGAACTTCACAGGCCAGTGCTGAATCATGTTCACCTTCACTTCCTCACCATTTTCCTTTGTGAGTACGGCGATGGTATCGTCCACCTTATACTGACCTGCAGCGACGATGCTCTTCACCTTGGCTGTTCCTTCCATTTGGAAGGGCACCATAATCTTCAGCGGTTGCGAGTTCTCCACAACCTTGCCGAGCCAATCGCTCGCCTCGACCGTGTCGCCCACTTTGGCAAGGGGTTCGAAGTCCCACAGACGCTCGCGGTCGAGCGGGTCGGTATATTGACCGCGCTTGAGGAAAACACCTTCCATCTTGTCGAGGTCGTTCTGCAGACCGTCGAAGTTCTTTGAGAGCATGCCCGGTGCGAGTTGTACCTCGAGCATGTGGCCCGTAAACTCAGCGGGAGCACCGACTTTCAGTCCGCGTGTCGATTCGAACACTTGGACATAGACGTCGGCACCGATGACTTTAATCACCTCCGACATCAGACGGTCGCCGCCGGTTTCGATATAGCAGATTTCACCTTGCTTGACCGGACCGTCCACTTTCAGCGTCACCATGTTGGCAATGACGCCCTGTACTGTACCTTTTGTCATATTGTATATTTTTTATTAGTTTCGTTTCATTCTTGCCGCAAAGTCGGGACGTACAAACTCGGCAGGAACCTGGGCTTCACCACGCAGGTTCTCGATGACCGTGCGGAAGGCTTCCTTACCTTTCTCTGGGTCAAGCACTTCCCAACGGTTGAGCATCTCAAGTTTACAGAGATACGCAAACACCGCCTCGATAGAGAAGATGTTCATAAACGTCTGCTCGTCGAGCCAGTTCCATTTGAACGCATCGATACGCTTTTCCTTCTCCACGGGGTCCTCGACATCGACAATCTTCATCAGGTCAACCATATAGTCGAGTTCGTTGACAAGACTGAAGTCCTTCGTATTGTTCGTGCGGATTATCTCATTCACCTCGTTGTCGCCAAGAATGTATTTCGACACATTCCAGCCATACTTGCGGGCGATGAGTGCCGTGAGGATGTTGGTGATATTAAAGTTCAACTCGAACCATGCCGAAATCATCTCGTTCGGACACTGCGTCGCATAGTCATAGTAGGCAAGCAGCATCTGGTCTTCAGCAAACCAACCCTCCTTATCTTTATTATAATGGTACTCGCGGGCGAAGACAGACATGAATTCAGGATAACGGTGCACGTTGAAGTTCATTGTACGTGCCGCTGAAATCAGGTCCTGATACTGCTCCATCGTGTAGTTGCACCACGGGTTCAGTTCGACGCCCAGCGCACTCAAATCCTCGGTGGGCTCGTTGGTCTTCGAAGCCTTCAGCAACCGAACAATGTTCAGGCAGTCCTGTTTCAGGTAGAAATAGTAGAGCAGACCCTTGTCCTTCTCGGTCAGCACCTCGTCACACTGCTCGCGAAAATCCTCAAGCGTGACAGGACACTTGTCGCCTTCGTCCATCGCTATGTCCGGCATTCCTGCCATCAAGCAATAGTAATTAGCCATTGACTAAAGTGATAATTGAAAATTAACCAAAGAGCATTTCAACGAGTTGCGGACGCAGGAAGTTCTTGAAATATTCCTCAAACTCGGCCTCACCGAAGTTCACCTTGTACGAACCGTCGGCAGGAGCCACCGTGAACGCAGTCTTCTGACCGTTCACCTGCTCAATCTTCACGCCCTTGTCGAGCAATGCCTTTGCCTTCTTGGCGAACAAAGCCTTGAGACTTTCAGCATCCTGTGCACTGATGACGATATCTTCCTGTGCACCCCACTTCTCTGCCAACTTGAGCATAAACTCGTTCATGAAAGCCTTGTCGTCGGTCTGACCCTTCACGGTCTCCTTGACAATCTTGTCGCACACGACATTGGCCATTTCCGTCTTCAGGGCGTTCAATGCCTGTGCGTTGAACATACGGAGTTCCGACTTCGTGTTTTCGCCGAGTGTCTCAGCGTCTTTCTTACCTTTAGCCACGATGTCGGCAGCCTGTGCCTGAGCGTCAGCCACAATCTTGGCAGCCTTCTCCTGGGCAGCAGCCACGATTTTCTCAGCCTCGGCATTACCCTTCTCCACGCCTTCCTGCAGGAGTTTCTGGGTCAGTTCTTGAATTTTATTTTCCATTTGTTTATATAGAGATTTTATATGTTATCTGCTTGTTCTTTCTACCTATTACATCAAAATTACTGCAAATTTACAACTTTTTTCTGTCTCTCACAAGTTTTCCGACAAACAAAGCACAAAAAAAGAATTTGCCCTCACATTTTGCCTGATTCAAGGCTGATGTGAGGGCAAAACTTTTTTGTATGGATTGAAATGATGCTAACGATACGCCGCTTTATGAGCATTCCATACTTATTGGCTGACAAGCAGCAGAAACTCGAACAAAAGATGGCAGAATTGCAGGACATCAAAGACAAGGTGAACTTCTACGATGTTGCTTATGTCCGCTTTGATGTGCCAGAGATTAAGGTGAGACCTCCAAAGATTACAGAGCGTCCACCTCGCTTTGGGAACATTGACGACTGGATGAAGGCTCAGAACGCAACTGTCAGCGAGCAATTCCATAATGCTCTCAATCCATTTGGCAAGACTGTCATGGATGCAGCCAAGAATAGCATTCTCGGAGAACGTAAGTTTCGGTTGATGAATCAGCGCGACATGGAGAAGCTGAACGAGGATTATCACACAGAGAAGTATTTCCGGCATCAGCAGATACATGAAACACTTGATCTTCTCGCCCTCTTTGAGAAACCTGACACTGGGAAGCTGGTTCGAGAGGTCGCAGTTGCTCTCATGGGAGGTCGCTATGTCAGCATACCTTGTGCAGGTGGTGGTTCTGTCAGTAGCGAGACAGGCTGGGACGGTCGCAAGAAAGACGAGAAGAACGAGGACTTCCGACTCCGTTGTTGGCTTCATGCAGCAAAGACCGTCAAAGCTTCTCGATATGTGCCGACAAAGAGGAAAGGGTATAGCCTTTGACGTATTGCCTCCATCGTAACATCACATCTGCAAATAACGGAGCGCCCACATCTGTAAATTCAGGTGTAGGCGCTTGCATTTAGGGGCGATTTCTGATATACCGGGACTGCTTTTAAACGATTCCGATAAAAAATTCTGTTAAAAAGCACTGATATTTGCCATTCATTGATGTTATTTCAAATTATATTTGTAATTTTGTATCCAAAATATGACAATCTCAAACA
>R23__coassemble_592_pt1 | contig 23110 bp, 15 predicted proteins | sample R23__metabat2_high_PE_006 | metagenome-assembled genome bin R23
GGAGATGGGCCCAGTCGGCGGGCATGGCATCGGTGGAGGTGACGGCCCGGAGGGCAACGGGATGTTCGTAAGTGCGCTCGTCGCCCATCACGCCGACCGAACGGACGTCGGCCAAGAGGATGGCTCCGGCCTGCCAAACCTGGTCGTACAGGCCGCTGTCGCGCAAGCCACGGATGAAGATGTCGTCGGCATCCTGCAAGATGCGAACTCGCTCGGGCGTGATGGCGCCGAGGATGCGGACGGCAAGGCCGGGACCCGGGAAGGGATGGCGCGTGATGAGATGTTCGGGCATGCCAAGTTGGCGCCCGACACGACGTACCTCGTCCTTGAACAGCCAGCGCAGGGGTTCGCAGAGGCGAAGGTTCATCTTCTCAGGCAGACCGCCGACGTTGTGGTGGCTCTTGATGACCTTGCCCGTGATGTTCAGGCTCTCGATGCGGTCGGGATAGATGGTTCCCTGGGCGAGCCATTTGGCATCCTCAATCTTGGCAGCCTCGGCGTTGAAGGTTTCGATGAAGTCGCGGCCGATGATCTTGCGCTTCTGCTCGGGTTCGGTCACTCCGTCGAGGTCGGCAAAGAAACGGGCCGAGGCATCGACACCGATGACGTTGAGACCGAGGCAACGGTAGTCGTCCATGACTTGCTGGAACTCGTTTTTGCGGAGCATGCCGTGGTCGACGAAGATACAGGTGAGGCGGTCGCCAATGGCTCGGTTGAGCAGAACGGCACAGACGCTGGAATCCACACCGCCGGAGAGACCGAGGATGACGCGGTCGTTGCCGAGTTGCTGCTTGAGTTCGGCGACGGTGGTATCGACGAAGGAGGCTGCACTCCACTCCTGACGACTGCCGCAGATGTCCACGACGAAGTTGCGGAGGAGTTGTGTGCCCTGGGTCGAGTGGAAGACTTCGGGATGGAACTGCACGCCCCAGACGGAACCGGCAATCGCCCGGAAAGCGGCATACTTCACGCTTTCGGTAGAGGCGATGCAGCGGAAGCCGTCGGGCAGGGCGGTGATGGTGTCGCCGTGGGACATCCACACCTGCGAGTTGGGCTCAAACCCACGGAAGAGCGGGTCGTCGGCCTCGAAGGTCTGGAGGTTGGCACGGCCATACTCGCGGGAAGGTGCGGGTTCGACACGGCCGCCGAGCGTGTGGCTGATGAACTGAGCGCCGTAACAGATGCCCAGCACGGGGTAGTGACCCAGCAACTGGTCGAGATCGACACGGAAGGCTTCGCTGTCATACACAGAGAAGGGGCTGCCGCTGAGGATTACACCGATGACGTCGGGGTCGTCGGCCGGGAACTTGTTGTACGGTAGGATTTCACAAAAGGTGTTCAGCTCGCGGACACGACGACCAATGAGTTGGGTGGTCTGCGAGCCAAAGTCGAGAATGATGATTTTCTGCATGATTTACTCCCAATAAAGTTTCTGGCTGTTAATGTCCCATTTGTGGTCTTTGGGGAAGTCGTCGCCGTCCCAGGCCTTCTTCGACGTCCATTTCTGCGGAGCATCGGTCCAGAAGGGGTCGTCGGCAGGCAGACCCAGCGGCAGGAAAGCCAACGAGGTCATGTAGAGCGAGCCGTTGTTTGTGTACCAGTCGGCGACGTTGGGGTGATTGCCGATGAAGCCGATGGTCAGGAAGCCCTGCTTGTTGAAGTTGGTGACGCCTGGGCGACAGAACATGTTGCGGGCCACGGCGGTGATGCCTGCACGGACCTGTCCGTTGGTGAGTTCCTTGGGCAACTGCTTGCGCCAAGCCAGTTGGGCAAGCGGCTGGAAGACGGCCATGCGGTAGGGAATGCTACGGCCCACCACGGGATAGGTGCCTTCGGGCGAGATGAAACGCTCGAGGATGATGCTGTATTTCTGCATGCGCTTACGAACTTCTTCCAGACGGTTCTTCGCCCCACGGCGCTGATTGTCGGTCTTGCTGAAGATGAGGTAACTGTTGTTGGGCTGCTTGGCTGCAATCATCTCCAATGCCTCCACATACATGGGATGGATGACGTAGGCGTTGTAGTAGTCGAAAGCGAACGAAGGTCCGTCGCTGTAGAGGCCGTCGCCAATGTACCACTCCTCGACCTTCGCCAAGGCCATCTTGATGCGGTAGGCATCGTAGTCGGCACCGACGTACATGAGGAAACTCTCCTCCATGGCGACAAAGAGCAGCCAGTTGGTGTAAGGAGGATCGTAGCGACGCAAGCCCTGAATCTCCTTGATGTAGCGCTGCTTGGTAACCTCGTCGAGCGGTTTCCAAAGGGCGTCGTAGCCGCGGTAGAGACTTTCGACGAGATAAGCGGCATCGACCAGCGTCTGCCCGCCCGAGGTCCAGCCAAGGTAGTCGGGCGATGCAGGATCGACAGCGTTGGCGTAGGCCTTCAGCGCCCACTCACGCAGTTGACGGCGCTTCGCACCTTCGGCGGTATCGTCGTCGGGCAGGGAGAGCCACGGTGCCAGACCTGCCATGAGACGGGCGAAGCACTCCATGTAGGAGACTTTCTTGTCGCGACCGTCCCAGGTCGGCGAGATTTCCAGACCACCGTTCTCCAGCGTCATGTTCTGCTGAAGTTTGCCTTCAGCCATGTTGCGCAGCACGGGCTCTGCCATCTGATACATGATATCGACCCAAACCTCGCGGTCGGTTTTTGGGGTCTCTTTGGGTTTCTTTGCCTCAATGCTCAACGGCATGAGGAGAAGGAGTAATAATAAAGCGTTCTTTGACATATTGGAACAATTCTTCTGTTTTGGGTACAAGGCTCGTTCGGTGCAAAGGGGATTTAGTTCTCGCGCCAGAACACACTATGAGTGTCGTTGTTGCCCAAGACAAGAGTGTCGGCGGTAAGCATCAGGATGTCGAAGGTGTCGGTATAGCCCGACGACTCGACGGCTGCCTTGCGCGGCGAATGAAGGAGCAGTTGACCGTTCTTGATGCTCCATGCGTCATAATCGACGCCAGGCATGTCGTAGGTCGAGGCATGTCCTTCGGGCGAAATCTCGAGGCTCTGCGTACCACCCGTGCTGCAAGGCTGTGTCCACAAGTGCTGCAAGGCGGTTGTGTTGATGGCAATGTTGGCCAAATAGCCGTCTTCGGTCTTGCTGTAGATGACATCGACCTCGTCACCGGCCTGCACACCGCCGGCAATCATGCTGACGGGTATCTCGATGTCGAGCGTGTCCAGTCCGTCGGCAATGAGTTCGAGGACGTTCATGCTTGTGCCGTCACCCGCAATGCCGCGCACTTCGTACACTACCGTGCTGTCGATGACGCTGTCATTGGCCAAACTGTCGTCATCGCCGCCATTCGTCGTCGTGCCCCATTCGCAGGACATGCACAGCAAGAGCGGCAAGGCAAAAAAGAGGATTTTCTTCATGCGTAGAAAGAATTTAATGTGTGATGGGCCCCATCTTCTCAGGATTGTGCTTATACTTGAAGAATATTGCAAACGCAACAGCAACGACTAATGCGTAGGCTGCGAAGATGTACCAGCAGGTCTGCCAGCCTTCCATCACCTGGATGGGTGTCGCACCTGCTGCCTGTGGGTCGTTCACGTAGTGGTTGATGATCTGCTGGGCGATGATTGTTCCAATGAAAGCGCCGAGACCGTTGGTCATCATCATGAACAAGCCCTGTGCACTGCTGCGCATACTTTCGTCAGTTTCCTGATTGACAAAGAGCGAACCGCTGATGTTGAAGAAGTCGAAGGCTACGCCATAGACAATCATTGACAGGATGAACAGCCACACGCCGTTGCCGGGGTCGCCGAGACCAAAGAGTCCGAAGCGAAGCACCCATGCCAGCAGCGCCATCAGCACGACTTTCTTGATGCCGAATCGAGACAGGAAGAAGGGGATGAGCAGGATGCAAAGCGTCTCACTGATCTGTGACAGCGAGATGAGGATGTTGGCATGCTGCACACCGAACGTGTCGGCATATTGCGGAATATCACCGAACGACGTGATGAAGGGGTTTGCAAATCCGTTTGTAATCTGCAGGCAGACGCCCAGCAGCATGGCAAAGATGAAGAACATGGCCATGCGCGGATTGAGGAAAAGTTTGAAAGCATTGAGTCCAAGGGCTTCGGCCAGCGACTTCTGAGCGCCATCCTTCTTAATGGGCATGCGCGGCATGGTCAGCGAATAGGCTGCCATGACAAGGCTCAGTCCACCGCTCACCATCCACTGTCCTGGAGTAGGCTGCAGACCGCAGAGGTCAACGACCCACATCAGCACGATGAAACCGACGGTGCCCCACACACGGATGGGCGGGAAGGCTTTCACACTGTCGAGACCTGCACCTTCGAGGGCAGCATAGGCCACCGAGTAACCCAGTGCTATCGTCGGCATGAAGAAGGCCACACTGAGGGTGTATAGCGTGAAGAGCGGACCAAACTGCACGGCATCGCCTGCCTGATAGGCATAGACCGAGGCGCCAATCATGAAGCCACCTGCCAGCACATGGCAAAGGCTCAGCACACGTTGTCCCTCAATCCAGCGGTCGGCCACGATACCCATCAGGGCCGGCATGAAGATGCTCACTACGCCCTGGATCGAGTAAAACCATCCGATGTTCGATGCCAGTCCAACACCTGCCAGATAGGTTCCCATCGATGTCAGATAGGCACCCCATACGGCAAACTCCAGAAAGTTAAGAAGAGTGAGGCGTATTTTCAGCCCCGTTGCTTTTTTTTCCATTGTTTTATTGATTGGTTAATTGTTTGCGAGATATCGTTTTGCAGGCACAGCCGACTTCCCTCGCGGGGAGTCGGCTGTGCCTTTTTGTGTTATTCGGCGAACACCTTGAACGACTGAATCTTGCCGTTGTGGTTGAGGGCGAGGACGTACATGCCGCGGTTGAGGTGGGCAGGCATTTGTACGGTGCCGTCGTCGGCAACAGTCTGTTCGTCGATGACAACGCCGGCAAGTCCGACAAGGTGGGCCTTCACTTCGTTGGCAGGAACACCGCCCAGGTCGAGTTGTACCTTCTGTCCACCCTTCAGGATGCTGGTGAGGATGCGGAAGTTGCCTTCGTCGGTAGTTTCCTTGGCAGCAGGTGCGATTTCCTCAACACCCGTGTAGATAGTCTCGTCGTAGGTCGGGTCGGTGATGGTACGCTCGTAGAAGTACCATTTCTGGTAGATGTCGGCAGGCGCATAGGCACCACGTCCGAGACGGATGCGGTAGTCCCAGTGCTTCTTGCGCTGAGCGTCACCTGTGTAGATGTAGTCGGTGTTGCAAGGCACGACGAACACAATGCCGTTGGCGGGCTGGTTCGAGTCGTCCCAGTTGAGGACCATCTTGCCACAGACAACGGGCTGGCTGTAGAAGGTGCGTCCGTCGCGAGTACGGAAGCAGAGTTGGCAGCGCATGTTGTCGTCTTCGGGACGGAACTCGACTTCACAACCGTTCTTGCCGACGTGGATGGGGATGATGTTGCCACCGCTCCATCCCGGGTTGGTCATCGGGTCGGGAGCCATCCAGCCGTCAGCATCGTTGGGAACGACGGTCTGGTAGGGAGTGAGCGTGAAGGGAGCGCAGTCAATCCAGCAGGCCATCTGGTCGCTGCCAGAGTTGCGTCCCGTAACAACACCTGTGGCGGGGTCATAGACACCGTTATGGTATTCGGCGCGAACGGAAACGCCAAATGAGTTGTCAAGCAGTTGGCGCATGCCGTTTGAACTTTCCTTGAAGTCCATCGTGGCGAGTTTCGCACGATAGTGCATGATGAGTTGGCGCATGCCCTCGTCGCCGATGCCCTCGACACCTTCCGACGGCTTACCCTGTGCGATGCCCTTCAGCACATAGTCGGTGCAGTAGCGCCAAATCCAAGGCACACTGCCCTGTCCGACGTTGAGTCCGAGGAAGATGGGGAAGGTCTCGCCATACTGCACGCCACCGATGAGGTTGCGCCATGTGCAGACCTGTCCATTGGGACCGTACATGTTGACGCCTTCGGCAGCAGGTCCGCCGAACGAACCGTCTTGCAGCCATCCTGAGTAGCACTCGATGGGCATGAACGGGCAGATGAGGTTGCCGACACCGAGCCAGCCACTCACCTGGGCACCCAGTCCGCGCTTGGCGTTCATGGCACCTTGCAGCCACACGTTGCCTGCCTCTTGGAACCAAGCCGATTTCTTACAGCCGGGATAGTCGGCAAAGATGGCGTGGATGCCTTCGTGGATCATGGCGTCGGTCTGGTAGGCGACGTCCGAATAGATGCTGCTGGCATCGTCGCGGAAGCGTGCCATCGGGGCCCACGTGGCTGTCACACAAGGCCAACTGCGTCCGTCAGCAGATTCCGTGCCTTGCCATCCGCCCTCTTCGTCCTGACCGGTGTTGTCGTTCGACAGTCCCGAACCGAGCACATAGACGAAGGATTTCCAGCCCTGACGTGCGTTGATGTCGGGCGGCCATCCCATTTCGTCGCGGATGTAGGCAAAGTCGGTTTCGTATTTCTGGATAGCGTTCTCCATGGTCTTCTTGGCCACGGTTGCGTCGCCGCATTTGGGGTTGAGGTTGTCGCCCCAGAAGATGCTCCACCAGTCGCCGTGAACCTCGTTGGCGGCCTTGCCGTTTTTCTGGGTGAAACTGTGAATCTTCGTGGGAGCGGGAATGGCTTCGTATTCGTCGCGGAAGTCGTAACTCCAGTAGGGTCCGTCGGCATCCCAGTCGAAGTATTCGCCCTGATGTTCCTGCACGTCGACCATGAACTTGATTTCGCCGAAACTGGACTTACCGTTAACAACCATTCGGGTTCTGCAGGTATAGACTCCAGCATCGTCCTTTTCGACACTGTTCAATGTATAGTCATCCTGGCTGAACATTCTCACCAGACGTGTGCCGTCGGGAGCCGTGAGTTGCATGGCCACAACCTCACCTTCGTTGCGGGGACGGACGCCAAACGTGATGTTGTCGCCGACGCTGGCCTGTACGCAGAAGTTCTTGTCGCCGGCCTGGTCGTTCACCTGAACATAAGGCAGAACTGGCCACGAGTCCATCTTGTCGGCACGGTGAACAAAGGCAGGTTCGTCGCTGCTGACGCTCTGCTTCGTGCCCATCGTCATGTTGAAGTTGTAGAAAACGGTGTCGTTGGTGGCCGAGTTGATGATACACTCGCGCATGGTGTAGGTCTGGCCGTCTTGGGCGTTATTGTTACCGCTCATGTGCATCACATAGAAGGTTTTCTTCTGTGTGTCGAAGGTGATGTAGCCGATGGCACGGAGTTTCGAGGTAACGACGTTGCCCGTCGAGCCGAAATAGTTGCCGAGGGGCTGCACCTTCCACGAGGTGTAGAGCACGCCGCTGGCCTGGACCGAATAGACGTGGAGTTTGCTGAAGTCCAGCGTTTCCATGTTCAGGTTGGCCTTGAGCACAGTTTCATGAACCTGGCAGGCGGTAGGTTCCTCCTGGTCCATCGTACGTTCGATGGTGAACGTGTAGGTTTTCGAGCCTTCTGCATGGGCTTCAGGCACGGCCATCCACATGGCGATGCTAATCAGCAGCGCCTGGGCGGTCTTTGTAAGTAAAGACATTCTCATATTAGTTGTTTTTAATTAGAAAAAAGTGAAATACGTATTTGGCGCAAATTTACGAATAAGTGAGCGAAACTCAAAATGAAAGCAAAAAAATCTTTCATATTTGTGTCAGAATGCAAAACACTTGGCGTCGGTAGGGGTGGTTAATAGGCCTGACGTGTACCTTGAAGGGAGGTGCAGTAGGGGAAGGTTTCCATGCCTGCCCGAAGGATTTTCCGAAACTCGACGTGAGGAAAATCCTATCGTCATCATGGACGACCCGTGGGGCGTCCATCATTACCTTGTGTGTCGTGTGGAAATCATTTCGGCATCGAGCCTCATGTTTTCTTCGGGCAGGCATGGAAACCTGCCCCTACAACCGCGAAAAAAACACTCCCTGAAAAATGCCAAAAGTTGTACCGCAGTGTAAAAAAATTTGCACTGCGGTACAGATATATGCGCACCGCAGTCGAAATAAATTTGCACTGCGGTGCGTTTTTTGACGTTTTTCGGGACGATGTAAAGTGCTATTCCAGCGTCAGTTCCTTGATGAGACGCTTGCCGCCGCCATACTGTTCGATGACGCTGAGGACGTAGCGGATGTCGACGCCGATGGTGCGTTGCAGGCGGGTGTCGAACTTGATGTCGCCCGACATGGCCTCCCAGTTGCCGTCGAAGGCGAGGCCGATGAGACGTCCACGGCCGTCGAACATGCCCGAACCGGAGTTGCCGCCCGTGATGTCGTTGGTGGTGAGGAAGCAGAGTTGGAGGTCGTTAGAGGTCGTATCGACATAGCGCTTACCCCACTTGCCTTTCTTCAGCCACTGATAGACAGGCGCGGTGAGTTCGTAGTCGGGGTTGCGGGGCGTCTGCTCGTACTTGTCGATGATCGACTGCGACGGCGTGAAGCACGTATAGTCGTTGTAGCCCTGTACCTGGCCGTAACTCATGCGCAGGGTGAAGTTGGCATCGGGATAGTACTCCTTGTCACGGTTCATCTCGCGGAGGGCATCGCCGAGTTGGCGCTCGAGTTCCTCAGAATTGTCATTGCTCAAAGTCTTGTAAAGCACGGTGATGAGGTCCATCGCCACGGCAATCATGGGGTCGCTGGAGAGTTCTTCCATGGTGGCATGCGTCTTCAGTTGGTCGGGCGATGTGAACGCAGAACTGGAGTAGATGCGGTCGGCGAACACCTCGTAGTTGCCGGCCAGCAAAGAGTCGATGGCCACGTACGACTCAGGCAGGTAGTCGGGCGAAGGCACATGCTCGCAATAGTTGCGCAGCATGGCGGCAAAGATACGGCGGTCTGTATCGATGTCGATGTCCTTGTAGGCCTTGTCAACATCGCGCTGGAAGGCACCGGGCTCGTCGCTCGAACCGCGCATCATGTGGCTGATGATGAACTGCAGAATGTCGCTGCCCGACCAGAAGGACTCTTCCCAAAGCGTTTGGGCATAGTTGTTGTCGCGACTGGACTGATAGGTGTGCTGAAGCGAGTCGAGCAACGTCTGCAACTCGGGCTTCCAGCCGACGAGTTCACGCTCGACGGCCTGTTTCTCGCCGATGACACCGAGTTCTTCCAGCGCCTTGTTCTGACCGATGGAGAACTTCCAGTAGTTCGAACTCTGGGCGTATTTTGAGGAGTACATGATGCGGAGTTTGTCGCTCGAGTTCATGGCCTGCTTCATGATTTCCTGCTTCACGCCACGCACCTGAATGCGCAGGTCGTTGGTCGTGCGCATCGTGTTCTCCACGCCAAACGACGAGAGGTAACGGTCGGTGGAGCCAGGATAGCCGAAGGTCATGCAGAACGAGCCTGGCTGGTAGCCCTGCAACGACACGTGGGCATACTGCTGCGGACGGTAAGGACGGTTGTCCTTGGAATACTCGGCAGGACGATTCTGTTTGTCGGCATAAATGCGGAAAACGCTGAAGTCGCACGTCTGGCGGGGCCACATCCAGTTGTCGGTATCGCCGCCATGCTTGCCGAGACACTGTGGCGGAGCAAACACAAGACGCACGTCGTTGAAGCGCTGATAAACGCTCAGGTAGTACTTGCTGCCCTTGTAGTAGGGCGTGACGACGGCATGGATGCTGTGCACCGAGTCGGCCACCTGCTCCTGCAGCGCCGTAGCCACCGAGTCGATGACCAGGGCTCGACGAGCGTCATCCATGTCGGGCGAGACGAAGGCGAGGATGTGGTTCGTCACTTCGTAGGTATTGATGTGGAAATCAACGTACAGCCCTTCGTTGGGCAGTTCGTCCTTCAGTTTCTTGGCGAAGAAACCGTCGCGCAGATAGTCGTGCTCGGTCGAAGAATGGTCCTGAATGGAGCCATAGCCGCAGTGGTGGTTGGTGAAGACCAGTCCGTCCTGGCTGACGACGACGCCCGAGCAGAAGCCGCCGAACTGCACGATGGCATTGTTCAGCGACGGATGTGTGGTCGAGAAGATTTGGTCGTGCGTCAGTTCGAGCCCCATCGCATGGAGGATGCTGTCGGTACGGGCACTGAGGTTCGTAATCATCCACATGCCTTCGTCGGCACGGGCAGTGGCAAGCGAAAGCAATGCCACAACGGTAATGAGAATTTTCTTTTTCATTATTTCAATTTAAAAAACACGGAGTCAAATTATTTTAACTTTTATATTTTAACTTTTCAATCTTTTGAAGTATTTTCCAACGAAGGGCAGCGTGCTGAGCGGCATGTCTTTCCTGATGATATAAGCCACAAAGATGAGGAGCAGCAAGGTGTTGACCGTCATGCGCAGCACAGGATGCCACGTTTCGGGCACGAACGTCATCACGACATAGAGTGCGCCTGCCAGCAACGTGTAGAGCGCAATGTCGCGCATCGGGTAACGGATAGGATTCTTTTGCTGTCCGACAAAATAGCTCAGCAACATCGACGTGGCGTAACCTGCAAAGCCACCCCACGCACACGCCCAGTAACCGATGCGCGGAATGAAGATGACGTTGATGGCAACCAGCACGACACAGCCTGCGAGCGAGAACCAGGCGCCCCAGATTGTCTTGTCGATGAGTTTATACCAGAACGAAAGGTTGAAGTAGATGCCCATCATAATCTCCGCCGCCATGACGACAGGGATGGTGGGGATGGCCTCGCGATAGTCTTCGTCGATGATGTGCTTCAGCAGGTCCATGTAGCCCATCACGGCGAGGAAGGCCAGCAGCGTGAAGACAATGAAATACTTCATCGCCTGGGCATAGTATTCCTTGCTGTCACGGTCCTTCGCCTTCGCAAACACAAGCGGTTCGTAGGCATAGCGGAACGCCTGTGTGATCATGGCCATGATCATCGCAACCTTCACACAAGCGCCATAGACACCGAGTTGCGCACGGTCGTCGGCTGCATCGCTGACGAGCGGATAGATAATCTTGTCGGCGGTCTGATTGAGGATGCCCGCGATGCCCAGCACGAGGATGGGCCACGAATAACTAAGCATCCGTCGCAGCAGACCGAAGTCGAAGCGCCACTTCACGCGCAACAAATCGGGAACGAAGAAGAACGTGATGAACGCCGTGCAGAACAGGTTGATGCCGAAGACATAAAAGACCTCCGTCCTGCCAAGCACGACAAAGTAGAACACGTTGAGCACGATGTTGAAGACGATGAACAGCAGTTTGAACGCGGCAAACTTAAGCGCCTGCTGCTGAAAACGCAGATAACTGAAAGGGATGGCCTGCAACGCATCAAGTGCTACCACGACGGCCATCATCTGCAAGTATTCGGGGTGGTCGTCGTACTCGAGCATGTGGCTCAGAGGCTCGATGAAACCGAAGATGCCCAGCAGAAACAGCGCCGAGAGCACACCGACCGTGGCCAGGGCCGTGGTAAACACCGTGTCGGGCTTTTCGCCTTCCTTGTTGGCAAAGCGGAACAGGGTGGTCTCCATGCCGAACGTCAGCACCACCAGCACCAGCGCCGTGTAGGCATAGATGTTCACACTCACGCCATAGTCGCCCGAGTCCTTCGGCATGTAGTTCGTATAAAGCGGCACGAGCAGGTAGTTCAGAAACCTGCCCACAATGCTGCTCAGGCCATAAATGACCGTATCTTTTGCTAATCCTTTGAGGTTTGCCATACTTTTCTCACCTATCCACCGAACAAATCACCCATCAGCGGCTGTCCCAAAGGCGTACGTCCGAGATGGCGGTAGGCCAGTTCGGTCACTTCGCGGCCACGGGGCGTGCGCTTGATGAAACCTTCCTTGATGAGGAACGGTTCATAGACCTCCTCGAGCGTGCCTGCGTCTTCACCCACGGCTGTAGCGATGGTGCCGATGCCCACAGGACCTCCCTTGAACTTGTCGATGATGGTCGTCAAAATCTTATTGTCAATCTCGTCGAGGCCGAACTTATCGATGTTCAGGGCTTCGAGCGCGATGTGTGCAATCTTCACGTCGATGCGACCCGTGCCTCGCACCTGTGCAAAGTCGCGCACACGGCGCAGCAGGGCGTTGGCAATACGTGGCGTACCACGGCTGCGGCCAGCAATCTCGGCGGCAGCGTCTTCGTCGCAAGGCACCTCCAGCAAACGTGCCGAACGCAGGATAATCTTCTTCAGCACATCGGCATCGTAGTATTCGAGGTGCATGTTGATGCCGAAGCGGGCACGGAGCGGCGCCGTGAGCAGGCCGCTGCGCGTCGTCGCACCGACCAGCGTGAAGGGGTTCAGGTCGATCTGTATCGAGCGGGCCGACGGACCTTTGTCAATCATGATGTCGATGCGGAAATCCTCCATCGCCGAGTACAGATACTCCTCGACCACGGGCGACAGTCGGTGGATTTCGTCGATGAACAGCACGTCGTTCTCCTCGAGCGAAGTGAGGATGCCGGCCAAGTCGCCCGGTTTGTCGAGCACAGGTCCGCTGGTCACCTTGAATCCCACGCCCAGTTCGTTGGCGATGATGTTCGACAGCGTCGTCTTGCCCAGTCCCGGAGGGCCGTGCAGCAGCGTGTGGTCAAGGGGCTCGCCGCGGAACTTTGCCGCTTCGACAAAGATGCTCAGGTTCTCAACCACCTTCGTCTGTCCGCTGAAGTCGTCGAACCGCAGCGGTCGGAGCGCATTCTCGAAGTCCTTCTCCTTCGCCGACAGGTATTGCTCTTCGCGAATGTCAAAATCTTCGTTCATAGTCGTTAAATAATGTGCAAAGTTAGTCGTTTCTTTGCACATGGCAAAATAATCTTTTAAGTATTTTCCACGTGTAAGCAGAAGTCGTTTCATGAACGCTCCAAACAACCTTTCTTTCGCCGGTAGGGGCAGGTTTCCATGCCTGCCCACAGAAAACATGAGGCTCGATGCCGAAATGTTTTCTACACGACACGCACAGCAATGATGGACGCCCCATGGGTCGTCCCTACACGGCGCATACTCAACACCTACACGGCGCATGCCCGACAACCACTTGTAGGGACGACCCGTGGGGCGTCCCGATTGTTAAAATCCCTACAAAAACACGTCAAAATTTGCACCGCAGTGTAAATTTATTTCGACTGCGGTACGCCTATATACGCACCGCAGTCCATTTTCAGTTGCACTGCGGTGCGTTTTTTGGCGCATTTTAGCGTCCCCATTGATTCACTTTCACACCCGTCACGACGGTGAAAACAGGTGCACCAAATGTAACATTATGGAGGTTTTATACATTTCAAATTCACAAAAACCTTTCAAATTCACAGAAAAACGGGGGTTTGATGATTATTTTTAAAAAAAAGTTTGCTCATTATACACGTGCGACCTATCTTTGCAATCGGTACTTCTAACTTTAGTATCACCTAAAAACTGAAATTACTCTTTATTGTCTAACTTTCAAAAACCATTGAAAACTATGAAGAAAAATCTTTTCTTGCTTGGCACACTCCTGCTGGGCGCAACCATGTTCGTGTCGTGCGGTAGCGACGGCGACGACAATCCAACTCCTGCTCCAAAGCCACAAACTCTTGAAGGCACGTTCTTCTCTGTCGACGGCAACTCCAACTTCTCTAACTCCGGCCTGCCTGGCGCTACGACCGAGGCAACCCTGGGTACCGTGACAATGAACACTACTGCCACCAATGGCGGTATGAACATCATCAACGTTCAGGCACCACAGCGCATGAGACAGTTCCACGTTGGTGTTCAAGGCGTTGATGGCCACATCACCATGGATGCTGACCAATTCCTTGCAACTTCAGATGCTAAGTTTAGAACGCTGCGCACCACTGAAGTAGAGGTTTACACGTACAACATTCCGGTGCTTTACAGCAACGATCTGCCGCATAACAACTTCAACATCATGATTTGCGGTGAAACAACTGATGGTGGGATTACTCCAGCCGTTACACAGGCTGTGACTTATCTCGAGACGCTCTCGGGCGACCTGAAAGTCACGCTGACGTTCTATGCCGAGAAGGACGTTGACCTTCACGTCTATACTCCTCAATACGATCCAGAGAGAGGGAGTGATTATGGGCACATTTATTACGGCAATCCAACCGGTGGCTTCATACCTTATGAGGATAAGTATGACGAATCTGATGAGCCAATTTACGAACCCACAGGCAATCCCACTCAGATTGTCGGTCTCGACGTTGACTCAAACGCTGGTTGCAACATCGACCACATCAAGATTGAAAACATCTTCATTCCTGCCGCATATCTCGCTGCTGGCGAATACACCGTCGTTGTAGATATGTATAGCAACTGTTCTCCTTGGGACACTCCGACAAAATGGTCTTGCGTTGCTTACTATCAGGGCAATTTGATTACTCCGACATTTGGAGAAAACCCGGTTTACGGCGAATATGCTGCTGATGCCGGTACCGACGATATGACCGTAGTCATGAAGTTCAACATCACAGATGCTCAGGCTACCAAGGCTCGCGGTGGCGCTCCGCTGCTCACTCTGCCGTCTGTCCGTCCTTCGTTCCAAGCACGTGCTAAGAAGCTCGAGCGCGACGACTTCTAATCTCAATTTCCTCATAAAAAACAGGGAGTGTGATGCGTCACACTCCCTGTTTTTTGTGTTCCTAAGTGGGCTACAGCAGGCGCTGCTCGGCCTCGTCGAGGATGGCGAAGAGTTCGTCCATCGACTCGGCACGGAGCATCCGTATGCGCGTCTGTCTGAAGTCGGGAATGCCCTTGAACAGCGGCGATGCAGCGAGATGGCGCCGCACGTGGATGATGCCTCCCAACTCTGTCGCCTTGCGGGCGCAATCGGTGCGCTGCATCGAGCCAGCCACACTCTCACGAATCTGCCTTCGCAACACGTCCATCTTCCATTTCGTCGTCAACGGCGACGCGTCCGTCCGTCCGTCGAGCGTGTCGCGTATTTCGCGGAAGAGCCACGGCTGGCCGAAGGTGGCACGTCCCACCATCACGCCGTCGACGCCGTAGCGCTCGAACATCTCCAACGCGCGCTGTCCGCTGTCGATGTCGCCGTTTCCGATGATGGGGATGTGCATGCGCGGATTCTTCTTCACTTCGCCGATGAGGGTCCAGTCGGCCTCGCCCGTGTACATTTGCGAACGGGTGCGGCCGTGTATCGTGAGTGCCTCGATGCCGCAGTCCTGCAGTTGTTCGGCCAGGGTGACGATGTTTTTCGATTCATGATCCCATCCCAGACGGGTCTTGACGGTCACGGGCAGCGACACAGCCCCGACGACGGCGCGGGTGATTTGAAGCAGCAGTTCGGGGTTGCGCAGCAGGCCTGCACCCGCACCTTTTCCAGCGACTTTCTTCACCGGACAACCGAAGTTGATGTCGAGCACGTCGGGATGTGCCTCGCTCTCGACGATGCGGGCCGCCTCTACCATGGTCTCGACGTCGCGGCCGTAAATCTGCACGGCTGCAGGGCGTTCGTCGTCGCGCACCCTGATCTTCTCCATCGTGCGGCCCACGCTGCGAATGAGCGCATCGGCGCTGACAAATTCGGAATAGACCATCGCCGCACCGAATTCCTTGCAGATGCGTCGGAATGCCGGGTCGGTCACGTCCTCCATCGGTGCCAGCATCACGGGCCGATAGCCGAGGTCTATATCGCGGATTTTCATAGAAATTCTTCTGTGTTGATGATGCGTTTGAGGCAGCGGTGGGCCTGCTCCTGCGGAAAACCGCGGCCGACGCTGAATCGGAGCAGTTTCAGAAAGACGTCGTAGTCCGACTTGCCTTTCACCGACTTGAGTTTCGTGCGCAACAGGCCTTCGAGGGTCTCGTCGCTCTGCTCCTCCGTGATTTCGGTCAGGGCGTCCTGGATGGTCTCGTCAGCAATGCCGCGACGGCGCAGTTCCAGTTCTATGCGCTTGGCTCCCCAGCGGTTATGGCGCGACTTGTCACGGACATAGGCATGGGCATAGCGCACCTCGTCGATATATCGTTCCTGCTCCAACCGTTTCAGCACACGCTCCTCAGCCCCGTCGGGCAGCAGCCACGCCGCCATCTTACGCCGCATGTCGTGGCGGCAGTACTCCGTCGTGGAGCACAGTCGTGCGAGGCGTGTAAACGCCTGTTCTTCAGTCAGTTCCTTCTTTTTTCGTTCCATATCAGATGGGATGGTGTAGTGGGTCAAAATTTGCACTGCGGACGAAATAAATTTACACTGCGGTACGCCTATAGTCGCACTGCGGTGCAACTGAATTTACACTGCGGTGCAAATTTTGGTGCATTTAAGTCGTTTTTCGACGGGCTTGCACCATGCGGTCGTTGCCGTACCAGTCCTTCATCACCAGCACCTCGTCGTAGCCCTGGCTGCGGAACAGGTCGGCCACGTCGTGGGCATAGCGGCGGTTGGTCTCGACCATGACATGACCGCCGTCCGAAAGCAAGTGGCCGCCCCACGTAGCGATGGCGTGGTAAAACAGCAGCGGGTCGTCGTCGGGCACGAAGAGCGCCTCGTGGGGTTCGTGGCCGAGGACGTTGAGTTCCATCTCCGCACGCTCGCTGTCGCAGACATAGGGAGGGTTGGAGATGAGAAGACCTTTTCCCCTCGGACTCTCCTCGACAGGGGGAGAGGACAAATCCAGCACATCGACGTGTCGGAAAGTGATGTCAAGTTGCAGATTTTCAGCGTTTTTACGGGCAATGTCCAATGCCTTGTCCGAGATGTCCCAACCCTCGACCGTGGCCGATGGGAACGTCTTTTTCAGCGCCAGCGCGATGCAGCCGCTGCCGGTGCAGAGGTCGTAGATGTGTGTCGGAGCAAACTCTCGGCACGTCTCGACCATGCCTTCCGTTTCTTGGCGTGGGATGAGGACGCCCGGTTCGACGCCGATGCGGAGGCCGCAGAAATCAGCGTAGCCGAGGACGTACTGCACGGGTTCGCCCTGTGCCACACGCCGCACCATCTGTTGCAGGCGGCCGATGAGTTCGTCGGAGAGCAAGTCGGCACGGCCCATGAGCACGTCGTTGCGCGTCAGCCCTGCCACATCTTCCAGAAGCCAGAACGCAATCGTCTCGGCTTCACGCTGCGAGTGAGAACGCTGGAGTTCCCTTTTAAGCGTATGGAAGAGGTCGTTATCGTGCACTGTATCAGTCTTTTAACCGCAACAAATCTCGCACGCCCGGCCAGAGCCCATTCATCAGTCCGAAGAAGATGAAGGCGAAGACGAGGCCCGCAATCGAGTCGATGGCATAGTGGGCCCGCACATAGACCGTGGAGACGACCAGCAGCAGATAGAACGGAACCTGCAGCCAGAAGAGCCACCTGCAGCGCGTCTGCCAGGCGAGCATCATCGAGATGGTCGCCATGCCGACATGGCTCGAGGGGAACGCTGCCGTGGGATGTTCACCCGTCTCGTGTGCTGCCCAGACCAAACGACTGAACAGCCCGCGGTCCTCGACAGGCAGACAGTCTTGGTGGTCCACGAAATAGTGGCCCATTTCCGGGAAATAAGCCTCCTGCGCACGGTCCAGGCCGATGGCGCAGTAGTAGTATTGCGGCCCTGCCACGGGCAAAAACTCATAAATCAGATAGAACAGAAAGAAACTGCCCAAGAAGATGAACGACGCCCGCTGAAAGTCATCGTATCTGGCGAAGAGTATGAACCCTATCGTCAGCATCATCAGATAATAGTAGGAGTAGTAGCCGAGGCAGAAGGCTTCGTACCACGCGTCGGACGACAGCCATTGCTGCATCATCACACCGGGCTGGCACCCGAAGATGAGCCAATCGCAAAAGGCGAAGATATGGTCCTGATAGTTAAACTGTTTGCAGAACTCATACGTCTCTGGATACCACTGAATGAGGCAGAGCAGCAGCGGAACGACGCGCAGGGTGATGGTGAATCGCGAGGGGTAGAAATGGTAGATGATGTTGGACAGCACCATGAAGGCCAATGCGCCGGCACGCCACACCATCATGTCTTCGGGCCGGTTGATGTTGTCCCACCACACAAGCGTCATCACGGCCGTGATGAGCATGTAGGCCAACGTCAACACCTCGACGCTGAGCAACCCATTTTCAGAAAAACGGGCGAAGAATGGCACCTTCGACCTTGTCTCTCCCCTTGCGGAATGGGAGTATCTTCTTTTATTCATGATTCTTCAAATCTTTTTTCTGTTTCTAATGCCGTGACCACTCCACTCCCTCACGGAAGGAGTCAGGGTGAGGGTCTTTAGGAGTCAGAAGGAATGCCTTCTCACAGCCACCCTTCTCGCTTATACCATTCGACCGTGGCCTGTACCCCGCGTTCCAACGGCCAGGCGGGTTCGTAGCCGAGGTCGCGCTGTGCGGGCGTGATGTCGCACATCCAGTTGCGCTGCGACAGGATGCGATATTTGTCGTTGTTGAGCGTCGTGACCTTTTTGCTGACATGCGTGGACCACCAGTCGCTGACGGCACATACGGCGCGAAGGAACCACAGCGGCGCTTTCAGATGGACAACCGTCGCGACGCCCAGATGATACTGCAGCAGGTCGCTAAACTGGCGCGAGTCGTAGGTTTCGCCATCGCTGATGTGGTAGATGTTGCCTTCAACCGAACTACCCTGCCCTTCGGCCACCTTTTCAATGGCCAGATAGATGGCGTTGACGAGGTCCTGGACATAGACGAACGTGATTTTCTGCGGCTGGTAACCGACGGCAAAGTCGATGTGCTGTTTGATGCTCTTCGCTTGGAGGAAATAGTCGCGTTCGCGCGGACCATAAACACCTGTGGGACGGAAGATGACATAGGGAAACGCCTCACGGTCAAGACTTTGCAGCCACTGTTCGCTGCGCAGTTTGCTGCGTCCGTAGGCGGTATTCGGTTGTGCCACGTCGTCACTCCGCATCGGCGTGTAATCCTCTCTGATGGCGCCCAGCACGCTGAGACTGCTCACATAGACGAACAGACTGGGGACCATGTCGAGCGACTGCAGGGCCTCAACGAGGTGGACGGTGCAGTCGAAGTTATGGCGGTCAAAGTCTTCGGGATTGAGGCACTTCGTCGCACCTGCCGCATGGACGATAACGTCCCAGCGGCCATGCTTCTGCTGAAAATCAGCCAGTTGGCTGCGCAGCACGTCGGGATGTTCCATGTCGAGGGTCTGGAACTGCAGCCACTCGTTTTGCAGCCAGCGCCGGCTCGACGACTGGCGCATTCCTGCCCACACTTCGTAACCTTGCCGCAGGCCTTCTTCACAGAGGAAACTGCCGATGAAGCCACTGGCGCCGGTCACGAGAATCTTCGGTTTATCTGCCATAAGTCGTTGATTTGCATGCAAAGTTACGACTAATAAATGAAAAATGAAAAGCAAAAGGACAAAATGCGCATTTTGAGGCGCTTGACAACCGGCTGAAATTCGTCAAAAAACGCACCGCAGTCGAAATTTTTTTCGTCCACAGTGCGCCTATAGCCGCACCGCAGTGCAAATTTATTTCGACTGCGGTGCGTTTTTTGGCGTTTTTTTGTTAAAATTCGAGTATGCAGTAGGGGCAGGTTTCCATGCCTGCCCGAAGGATTTTCCGATACTCGACGTAAGGAAAATCCTATGTCGTCATGGACGTGGAAAACAAACAATCGGGACGCCCCACGGGTCGTCCCTACAGGGCGCATATTCAACAACCACTTGTAGGGACGACCCGTGGGGCGTCCATCATTGCCTTGTGTGTCGCGTAGAAAACATTTCGGCGTCGAGCCTCTTGTTTTTTTCGGGCAGGCATGGAAACCTGCCCCTACCGGCGCGAACAACAAATAATCAAAAAAACTTGTCTTTTGTTTTGTTTTCCGCTCACTTAATCGTAACTTTGTGGCAGAACACATAAATCTTTTCACCATGGCCAAATCGAAGAAAAATCAGAAGAAAGCAGACAAAAACACGACCAAAGGTTCGCGTCGGGGCCTGACGAAGCAAGACGTACGCGAAATTGTGGTACAGTTTCTCAACAGCCACCCTGGCCAGTACTACTCGCTGCGCAACCTTTTCAAACTGCTCAAATTCACGACCCATCCGCTCAAGATGCTGTGCGTCGATGTGCTGAACGAACTGCTCATGAGCGACAACCTCGTGCAGAACGACGAAAACGAGGTCAGTTTCAACGGACATGCTCAGACGTGCGAGGGCATCTTCACCCGTACGCAGGGCGGACGCAACTTTGTTGATCTGCCTGACGGCGTCAGCGTGAGCGTCTATGACGACGACACGCTCCATGCACTGCCCGGCGACCGTGTGCGCGTCAGCCTGTTTGCCAAACGGCGCGACACACAGAAACTGCACGGACAAGTCATCGAAATTCTGGAACGTGCGGACAAGCCCTTCATCGGCACCCTCCAGGTCAATGACCATGCGGCTTTCCTCACCTCGCCCGACGGCTCGCTGCCCCACGACATCTTCATCCCGAAGGAACGTCTGAAGGGCGGACGCGACGGCGACAAGGCGCTGGTGCGTGTGACCGACTGGCCCGAACGGGCACGCAGCCCCTACGGCGAGGTCATCGACATCCTGGGCCCGAGCGGCGAGAACAACACCGAAATGCACGCCATTCTGGCTGAATTCGGACTTCCGTACAAATATCCCGCACAGGTCGAAGCCGCTGCCGAACGGCTCGACCCGGGCATCACTGCCGAGGAAATCGCCCGACGCGAGGACTTCCGCGACGTCACGACCTTCACCATCGACCCGCGCGACGCAAAGGACTTCGACGATGCCCTCTCGATGCGGCGCATCAAGGACGGCGTCTGGGAAGTGGGTGTCCACATCGCCGACGTCTCCCACTACGTGCTCGAAGGCAGCATCATCGACCGCGAAGCCCAGCAGCGCGCCACGAGCGTCTATCTTGTCGATCGCACCGTGCCCATGCTGCCCGAACGCCTTTGCAACTTCATCTGCTCGCTGCGTCCCGACGAGGAAAAACTCTGCTTCAGCGTCATTTTCGAGATGAACGAGCAGGCCGACGTGCTGTCGCACCGCATCGTCCACACCGTCATACGCAGCGACCGCCGCTTCGCCTACGAAGAGGTGCAGTATCTGCTCGAACAACTGGGCGAGGCTTCGGACGAGGACCTCAAGAACCCCACACCGCCGCAGCAGCCGACGGAGGATGCCGGCGCCGTCAGCGCTCCCCGTCCGACGGAAGACTTCCGCGACGAACTCGTCATGCTGAACCGCATGGCCAAACAACTGCGTGCCGCCCGCATGAAGCATGGCGCCATCGACTTCGACCGCGAGGAAGTGCGCTTCATGATTGATGAGAAAGGACGTCCGCTCAGTGTCTATTTCAAGCGCTCGAAGGATGCGAACAAACTCATCGAGGAGTTCATGCTGCTGGCCAACCGGACGGTGGCCGAAAGCGTGGGCAAGGTGGACAAGCACCAGGAGAAAGCCAAGACGCTGCCCTACCGCATTCACGACGTGCCCGACCCCGGCAAACTCGAAAACCTCGGCAAGTACGTTGCCCGCTTCGGCATGACGCTCCGCACGCAGGGGTCGAAGAAAGACGTCGCCAAGAGCATCAACCGCCTGCTCCACGACGTGAAGGGCCAGAACATCGAGGAGTTGGTAGAAACCGTGACGCTCCGGGCGATGATGAAGGCAAAGTACAGCACCGTGAACATCGGCCACTACGGCCTCGCCTTCGACTTCTACACGCACTTCACCTCGCCGATACGTCGCTATCCCGACCTGATGGTTCACCGTCTGCTCACCCGCTACATGCAGGGCTCGAAGAGCGCCAGTCAGAAGAAGTACGAAAGCCTCTGCGAACACTCCTCCGACATGGAGCAACTCGCCGCACAGGCCGAACGCGCCAGCATCAAGTACAAGCAGGTGGAGTTCATGGCCGACAAGATAGGTCAGGAGTACGAGGCCAAGGTCACAGGCATGACCGACATGGGCCTCTATGCCGAGATTGTCGAGAACCATATCGAGGGATTCATCAACGTGCATTTCCTCGGAACGGAGCCCTTCGACTTCGACGAGCGTAACTTCTGCCTCGTCGGCCGCAGCAGCCACCACCGCTTTACGCTGGGCGACCACATCATCATCCGCGTCGCAAAGGCGAACCTGCTGCGCAAGCAACTCGACTTCGACTTTGTCCGCAAGGTGGGCCAGGCCGCACCGGCTGCCCAGCCTCAGAAGCGCTTCTTCGAGATGATTCCCAAGCGAAAGGGGAAGAAGTAGGGCACGGCCATCTTCTTCCTTAAGGGAGAAAGTAATTGCGTTACAAAGAGATAGTTTAGAAAAACTCCTCCCCGGAAAGGGGAGGTGCCTTGAAAAGGCGGAGGGGTCACAATTATTAAACCAACATACTTGAAGTTAGTGACCCCTCCGCCCCGTTGGGGCACCTCCCCTTTCCGGGGAGGAGTTTATTTATCACCCGTTCAAATCAAAAAAAATGAGGAGCGACTCTTCGCGAGCGGCTCCTCATCGTCATGTTCTAACTAAATAACACCTAATCTGTCTTACCTTTTTGATAATATGCGGTGAATGTGCCTGTTGCAAACGCTTTTGCTGTGGCGAAAAAATACCGCACTTCAGGAAGACCTGAAAAAATTATCACCTAACTAATACTAACTAACTTTCTAACACTATGTTTAACGTCCGTTCGCGTTGCGACGCGCCTTGCGGTTGGTCTGTCTGCAGCCCGGACGATGGGGTGTGAGTCTTATTTCAAGATTGAAATGTTGCTCACAATCACTGCAATAGCAACTAATGCAGTGGCGATAACGGTCATTGTATCCATAATCTATCCTTTCTGCAATCTTTTTACCAAGTCATTCCTCGTGTTCGATGTGCACCTCGACGTGAGGTCAAACTTGATGAGTTAATACTTATTGTTACCTAAAAACAAATCCCTCGCTTGGGTTGTCTCGTGCCCGACTGTCTGGGGGCACTTCTTTCGTTTGACGCTGCAAAGGTACGGCGACTTTTCCGACCCGACAACTATTTTGAGGTGTTTTTCGAAAAAACGGGCGTTTTCTTGACATATATCAAGGATTGTGTTCGCACACAGCACGATTTTTTCGTTTTTTGGGCATAAATGAGGGATTTTAGGAATGGGGCGAAAATGGGGGTGAAATGGGGAATTTTCGCGCGCGTACATATATATAATAATATACGGGGAATCTTGGGTATTTTGGGGGTGAGGAGAAGAAGATAAGGCAGATTGTATCGGCGTCAT
>R23__coassemble_593_pt1 | contig 23106 bp, 20 predicted proteins | sample R23__metabat2_high_PE_006 | metagenome-assembled genome bin R23
GGAAATAGTTAATGAAAACGATGATGTTTTTAGAGTATTTATAAAAAATAAAATTGTTTCTAATTTATATTTCGTGCGGATATCTTGGTTTCAGTATGGTATTGAAGAATGGCAAGCAGATAGATTTGATACACTTCAATGCCAAACTAAAGATGGGAAACATGGTTTATATTCACTAAATTCAGATAAATGGTTATTAGAACCCATCTATGATGATATACAATATGATAATTTAACTGTATTGTTAAACCATAAGATACTTTTAAATTCGTCTTTTGAAGAGGTTTATAATGGTGATAATATCAGTATTGTTGATAGAAGTTGGATGCATGTCTTTTATGATGGTGGTTCTGGTAATTACATTTTTTTTGATACGGTAAAAAACTGTTTGGTGAAAAATGTAAAAAAAGAAGGAAATGTGTTAAAGTGTGATGATTTTGATTTTGATACAAAAAAAGGAGAGTTTGTTTGGCTAAAAGATGTATCCTTTGATGATAATCCGTTTATTATTAGTGGTATCTGAAAAAACACAAACCAGATGAATAATTGTTGTATCTTCAAATATATTAACTGACCTATGATACTATCGATGACAGGCTACGGAAAGAGCGTAGCCACATTTCAGGGAAAGAAAATCCACGTCGAACTGAAGTCGCTCAACAGCAAGGCCCTCGACCTGTCGACACGCATCGCGCCCATCTATCGGGAGAAGGAAATGGAAATCCGCCAGATGGTGGCCAGCCAACTGGAGCGCGGAAAGGTGGACTTCTTGCTGTGGGTAGAAAAGAGCGAGGCACAGATGGCTTCGACCATCAACGGCGGCGTCGTGAAGAGTTATTTCGAACAAATCACGAAACTCAGTCGCGAGATGGGCTTCGAACAACCCAGTTTCAAGTCGGAAGACTGGATGAAGACACTGCTCCGACTGCCCGATGCCCTCACCACCGTCGAGGTCGAAGAACTCTCGGACGAGGAATGGGCTGTGACCCGAAAGGCCGTCGAACAGGCCGTTGAACACCTCATGGATTTCCGCCGTCAGGAAGGTGCCGCCCTGGAGAAGAAATTCAACGAAAAAGTCGATAACATCGAGGCCCTGCTCCACAGCATCGAACCCTACGAAACACAGCGCGTCGAGAAAATACGCCAGCGCATCGTCGATGGCCTCGAAAACCTGCACGGCGTCGATTACGACCGCAACCGGCTGGAGCAGGAGATGATCTACTACATCGAGAAACTCGACATCAACGAGGAGAAGCAACGCCTGCAAAACCACCTCAACTACTTCCGCCAAACTATGGCCGACGGTCACGGACAAGGCAAGAAACTCGGTTTCATCGCCCAGGAGATGGGCCGCGAAATCAACACTACCGGCTCCAAGAGCAACCTCGCTGAGATGCAGAACATCGTCGTCCGCATGAAAGACGAACTCGAACAAATCAAGGAACAAGTCTTAAATGTGATGTGATAAAGCCTCCCCCCAGCCCCCTCCGAGAGAGGGGGAGTTGGCCAGGGTGCCAGGGATGAGGTGATACGCTGTATTGAAGGCTGAAGATGGCTAAGAAGAAAATACCTCAAGAGTATTGGCGCGCTGATGTGATGGTGTACGACTTGTTGAAGCAAAATGCTCTATCCACTAGGATGCATCCGACAGATGCTGAGGCTTTTTTGTGGCTAAATATAAAAGGAAGGCAAACTGGCTACAGATTCCGACGGCAGTATGTTGTAGGTGAATACATTGTCGATTTTGTCTGCTTGAAAGCAATGTTGGTGGTCGAAGTGGATGGCGGTTATCACATGGAACCTTCTCAGAAAATCATTGATGACGTTAGGACGGATTATCTGCGCTCACAAGGATTCGAAGTTGTCAGATTCAGCAACGAGGATGTGATGTATAATATAGAAAATGTATTAAAAAAGATAGGAAAAATGGTAGAAGAACGAACTGCGTCGATTAAATGTGCTCAGCCCGCTCCCCCTCTTTCGGAGGGGGCTGGGGGGAGGCTTGGAAAAGTTTTGATTGTCTGTGCGCCGAGTGGCACAGGAAAATCCACGATTATTCAATATTTACAAAGTGTGATGAACGATTCGGGTGCACAGGAATCCCCCTCCTTAGGAGGGGTTTGGGGAGGTCTTTATTTCTCTGTTTCAGCAACGACACGTGCTCCACGTGGTGAGGAAAAGAACGGTGTGGAGTATTTCTTCTTGACAGAGGAGGAATTTCAGCAGAAGATAGAGGAGGATGCCTTCATTGAATGGGAACAGGTGTATGCCGGACAGAAGTACGGCACGCTGAAAGAACAGGTGGAAGGGCAGTTGGCTGCCGGCCGCAACATTGTCTTCGACGTCGATGTGAACGGAGGGCTGCGCATCAAGGACTACTTCAAGGACCGTGCGCTCAGCCTGTTCATCCTGCCGCCCAGCATCGAAGCCCTGCGCGAACGCCTCGAAAAACGTGGCACCGAAACACCGGAGAAGATTCAGAAACGCATCGACCGTGCCGAATACGAAATCTCTCGTGCTCCCGAGTTCGACCGTCAGATTGTCAACGACGACCTCGCTACGGCCGAAGCCGAAGCCCTTGAAATTGTCAGCGAATTCTTGAGATAAGACATGAAAGTCGCCATCTACGGAGGTACGTTCAACCCTATCCACAAAGGCCATACGGGTCTTGCCCAAGCAGTCTGCAAGACGGGTATGGTAGATGAGGTTTGGCTCATGGTCTCGCCGCTCAATCCGCTGAAGCGCAATCAGCAGACCGATCTGCAGCCTACCGACGTGCGTCTGCACATGGCACGACTAGCCACCCAGGGCATTGCCTGTCTCCAAGTCAGCGACTTCGAGACACATCTTCCTGTGCCTTCTTATACCTATAATACTTTGCAGGAACTTCGCCGTGCCTATCCCGAGCATACGTTTTCGCTTCTTGTCGGCGAGGACAACTGGGAGCGTTTTCCACAGTGGTACCGAGGTGACGAAATCAGAGCGCAACACGACATCATCGTCTATGGAAGAAATAGCCCCCTCCCCAGCCCTCCCCAAGGGGAGGGAGTGATTTCCGTTTTCTCAAAGGGTAGTAACCACTCCCTCCCCTTGGGGAGGGCTGGGAAAGGGTCTGCGTTATACGAAGTGTCCAGCACCCAGATACGTGAGTCGTTGCGTTCGGGACCACTTGCCTTTGCACGTCGCTGGCTCCATCCCGCCGTCTATCGCTATGTACGGCAGCAAAGGCTCTACCAATCCTAATACCTCAGATGATCTTACCTTAATACATTAACAATATGACTACTCAAAACGTAAAGAAATGCTGCTTGACGCTGATGCTGACTTTCTGCGCCGTCACAGCATCATGGGCACAAGGCGTGAAGCCTCTGCCCACCCTTCATGTCGAAGGGAAGTTCCTTGCCGACACTCATGGAAACCACGTTGTCCTCCATGGTGTCATGGATACCCCGAATTTATTCTTCAACAAGGACCGTTGGAGTGGGGGGTATAATGACAGCGGGGCTGCGTCTTGTCTCAACTATTTTGAGAAAGTGCTCAAGGGACTTGAACAGGCCAAATGCAATGTATTCCGCCTGCACATGGACCCAGAATGGACCAACGACCCCAATAAGACGAGCGATGGTAGGGAATCGGGCGAGGCCGACATTTCGCGCTACTCAGGTTCGCGTCTGACCACCTATCTGAAGTCGCTGTATTTCCCCTTGGCCAAGAAAGCCATGAACCACGGCATGTATGTCGTGGTGCGTCCTCCTGGTGTCTGCCCCGGCAACCTGAAAGTGGGTGACTACTATCAGGACTATCTCATGGATGTGTGGGACCGCTTCAGTAAGAACGACTCCATCAAGAAATATTCCGGTCAGATCAGCATCGAACTGGCCAACGAGCCAGTCTCGCTGCTCAATGCCAATGGACAAGATGATCCTGCTGCATTGCACGACTACTTCCAGCCTATTGTGGACAAAATCCGCAAGAACGGATTTACGGGTATTATTTGGGCGCCAGGCACAGGTTGGCAATCCAACTATGTGAGTTACAGCGTTCACCCCATCGAAGGCTATAACATCGGCTATGCTGTGCACGACTACAGTGGATGGTACGGTTGCAGTGACGATACGCCCGACCCCAACAACAAGATTGCTCATTTCCTTCAGCAAGTGCCCGTGGTCGAAACGGCGCCCATCATCATCACCGAGGTGGACTGGAGTCCTAAAAAGCCAGGTGAGGGCCATTACAACGAGCATGGCGATTGGGTAGAAGCGAACTATGGCACCTGGGCTACAGGTTCGACGTCGAAGTGGGGCAAGGCCTATAAGGCGATGCTCGACCATTTTGGCAACATCTCCATGACGCTTTCCGGTTCAGACTGCTTGATCGACGTTGACAAACTGCTTCAGACCGGTGTGGCCGAACCTGCTTTCGGCGGTTTGGAAGAAGCCTGTGGCAAAGCCTGCTGGGACTGGTATGCCGACTACTACACAAAGGACTGGCCGCACGCCGACTATCGCAATGTGGCATTGAGCGACCAGAACAACGGACGCTTTCGCAACCCTGTCATCTTTGCCGATTTTCCCGATCCCGACGTGGTGAGGGTGGGCGATACCTTCTACATGATTTCGACAACGATGCACCATTTCCCCGGTGCAACCATTCTGAAGTCGAAAGACCTCGTCAACTGGAGTTATTGTGCACAGCCGCTTGCTCAACTTGCCACGACCGACCGCTACAATCTGCTCAACGACCAGAATGCCTATGCAGCAGGCATGTGGGCCTGCTCGATGGCTTATCACGACGGTAAGTTCTACATTCTCATCAACGGTAATGATGCCGGCGGTTGGCTGCTCACAGCCACCGACCCCGAAGACAAGTGGGAAAGCCGCAAACTTTCACGCATTTACTATGACCCCGGCATGCTGTTCGACAACGGCCGCGTCTATGTGGCTTGTGGCATCGGAAATATCCAGATGTGCGAACTGGACGAAGACTTCAACTTCATTCAGGAGAAGAATGTGCTGGCCGACAAACCGGGACTTGAAGGCAGCCACCTCTACCACATCGGCGACTATTATTATATATATGCTACTTATGGCGGTTGGCCCTCAGGTCAGGCTATCTTCCGCTCGACCAATATTTTCGGTCCTTACGAAGAGAAGGTGCTCCTCGAGAAAACCATCAACAACAATCCCAACACCATCCATCAGGGTGCGTTGTTCGATACCGAGGACGGCACGTGGTGGACCATTCTGCAGCAAGACCTTGGTGCACTGGGACGCATGCCCAACATGCAGACAGTACGTTGGAAGGACGGCTGGCCTACCATCGGCAATAATGGTGTGCCCTATGTCGGTTTAACCAAACCGCGTGTTGCTGTGGTCCAGCCTCGTGTACCGCTGCCGACCAACGACAACTTCCGCTCCTATCCGCTGGGCATGCAGTGGCAGTGGAACCACAATCCCGACAATGGCGCCTGGAGTCTGTTCGAACGCCCGGGATGGCTGCGCCTCAAGACCTCAGGCTCGGCTACCCGTCTGACACAAGCCCGCAACATGCTTACCCAGCGTATCTTCGGCTTTGAGCGGAAACCTTCGCTAGGCACCGTCAAGATGGACGTCAGTCAGTTGCAGGAGGGTAACCTCGCCGGCATCTGCATCTTCCAAGACCCCTATGCCATGCTGGCTGTGAGGGTACAGAATGGTGTGAAGCAACTGGTGTGGCGACAGGACACCCTGCGCACCTCCGACAGTTTCCAACCGACTGAAGTGGTTGTCGATGATGTCGCCATTGACGACATTGTCTATCTGCGCGCTACGATTGATTACTCTACCAGCAAGACGCAGTTCTACTACTCGCTCGACAACGAAACGTATCAGCCCATCGGCGGTCAGACCACTCTGGGTTTCAACCTCACCGTCTTTGTAGGCGCACGTTTCGGACTCTTCTGCTATGCCACCGACGAGGCATCTCCCGGAAGCGCCGACTTCGACTGGTTCTCGACCGAAGATGTTTTCGACGAGTCGATGTTCTTCCCCGAAGACTTCATCGGCTACAGCGAAGACATGCTCACAGTCACATCGCTTGACATTCCAGAGAGCATTGAAGTGATGCCCGGCAACAACATGCCGCTCCAACTCACCGCGACCTATCGTGACGGACACACCGAGAATGTCGCTGCACAGGCGCGCTACACCTTCAACGACGCTGTCGTTCAAATCAAGGGCGGACAAGTGAGCGGACTGACCGAAGGCACCATCCCCGTGACCGCCGTCTATACCGACCCGATGGGCAATCAAATGACTGCATCGTTTGAGATTCGTTCCACCTTCTTCCCCTTCGGTGCTGAATACATCAACACCTCCATCTTCTCCGAAGGCACCTACAACGAGCGCACCCATGCCTTCCATCCCGGACAGTGGGGACAGATGGGCTGGATTTATCCCAACGGCGCAGACATGTCTGGTTACAAGTATCTGGTGGTGAACCTGAAACGCACGCAGAACTGCGACGCTCACGTCAACCTCTTCCCCACCAACAACATCTGGGGCGACTGCTACTCATCGCCTGGTTTCGGCAGCAAGAAACAACTGGTCATCAATCTACAGACCGCTACCTATACCTCGGGCAACAATAGCGGAAAACCGATCGATGCCAGCAACATCCACATCGTCAGTCTTTGGTCGAACGGTACCGGCTACATCTATGTCGACGACATCTTCCTGACCAACAACGACGACTACACACCTCCTACGGACATCGAGGCTGTGAACGACGAGGCTGCAGCGTATGTCAATGTCTTCACGCTTTCCGGTCAATGTGTTCGCAACCATGTTGCTGCCGGCCGTGCACTCGAAGGACTGCCTGCAGGACTGTATCTGGTTGATGGCCGCAAGGTGTTGGTAAGATAATGATTCGTTCACGAAACATACCCTCAATGATGCCTTGAAAAGAGACAAAAAATGCACTGCGGTGTAAATTTAAATGCACTGCAGTGCGCCTATAGCCGCACCGCAGTGTAAATTTCGTTACACTGCGGTGCGTTTTTTGATGGTTTTTTAAGAGTCAAAACGTAAATATAATGATAAAAATGTTCTCAGAAATTTGGAATAGTGCTTGCTTCATCGTACCTTTGTCAATCAAATGACTCTCTGTCACTTAAACAATGAATCTAAAAATGAATGCTATGCTTGTGAAACGTGTCCTGTTGCTCCTTTTCCTTTGCTGCTCCATCGCTGCAAAGGCGCAGTACTCCGCCTTCTCGCCCGACAGGAAGACGGTGGTGTCGCTCAACATGGTCAAGGAGCGTAACTTAGATACCAAGTTGCTGCGTGCCAAAAGAATGAAGATGTCCATCACGGCCGACGGTAAAACTATACTTAAGAATCGCGAGATAGGATTGATCGTCTATTCCCACGGCCACCGTTATTCCTTCGGCAAGGCTGACATCGTGAACAGCACCAGCACCATCTCGCCCATCCATCTCGATGCTGACAGCGATGTGCGTCTGGCAGAACTGGGCAACCGTTGCAACCGTCTGGTGATTCAGTCGGCCGCAGGTATCATGCTGGAAATCTTGGTCTTCGATGAAGGTGTGGCCTATCGTTTCTCCGTCACAGGCTATGACGACGAATACAAGATTCTCGATGTCTGCGACGTCTTTCCTGGTGACAAGGCCAATGCCATCTTGGGCACCTTCACTGGCGACCAGGTGTTTCCGTGGCGCATGATGCGTTATGATGAATCGGACAAGAATCAGGAAAAAGAACCCGACGAATGGCAGACGCTCTATCCGTCGAACAAAGTCGTTTCGTGGCGTGATGCCCTTTCATCCGTCTCCATCGGTGCGACGTTCAACTGGCTCACGGGAAAGTCATGGGGAGGTCTGAGCCAGTCGCACGGCGTCTATGCCGACTTCATCTATAAGCATCTGTACGGAGGTCTGAGTTTTACGCCTTGTCAGCAACTGCTCTATATCGAATGGGCCAAGGATTTCGATCCTTTCACGAAGGTGATGGGAAGCATACATTCATGGGACATTTCTGCACGATTCGGTTACAATCTGCCTGTGCAGAACGGTGCCGACGTGTGGTGTTTTGCGCCTTATGCCACAGCCACCTATCTGGCTTTGCGTCAACATGGAAACGTCCATCCGCTCGCTTTGCCGTTGACCAACAAGAACCACTATCTCTTGGGCCTGGGTCTGAAGGTGCAATACATGATGCGCGAACGTATCTCACTGGGTATTGGCTACGAATACCAATGGTTCACGGGACACAAGGAACCTATAGGCCGTAACACGCTGATTCTTACCATTGGTTACGGCCTTTAATCTTTTACCAGAAAATCATCAGACCCGTGCTGATGCCACTGAAGCGTGGCCCCATGCCTGATTCAAGCACAGGGCATGGACTCCATTTGACATAGGCGCCCAGCCAACGGTAGTTGAGCGTGGCAAAGAGATCGACGGTGAAACTGTTGAGGTGGATGCCGCCTTCGACTTCTTTATAATTCTCACCGCCCAGTGAGTAACGTGTTTTCAAATTGCCGTGGCTATTGAAGTTGAACAGGAGTCCGAACGTGCTTCTCAAGTGCTTGTTGTTGGTGCGGTAGGTAGCCAGCAAAGGCACTTGCCAACTATACAGATGGAGACGCGAGAAACGGATGACGGAACCAGTAGCATAGTCGTTCAGCACCACCACATTATCTGCTTTTTGGAAACGCGTATAGCCGGTCATGCGATAGTTCTTCCAGTTACACCAAAGACCTGTACCGAAGCTCCAGTGTTTGAGTTTGTTGAAGTTGAAGGTGATGTTGGCGGCGTGCCAGGTGATTTCGAACGACTGCCCGAAGTTCGTGCTCAGATTGTCCGGCCCACCTATTGCAGACACCATACCGAGGCTCATGGCCTGACTGATAGAAAGTTCCATTGTGCCATGTCGAGGTACGTTTTTCGAACTACTGAAAGGCAGCCGGAAGTTGACGTCGCTGCTGTTCTCTTTGATGATGTGCAGGCCGTCGTCGGCCATTGTCTGCGACTTTGAGAAGCGAAAGTCAGGGTCGTCGGTACGTCCTTCTACTTCGACCGAAAGCGTCGTGCTGTCCGAGATGATGGTGACGCGCTTCGGATTTTCTACGATGACGGTGTCGGCCGTCTCCGTCTGGGCTGTGGCCGTCGTGCACAAGCACACGACAGCCATGCTGAGGGTAAAGAGTCTTTTCTTCATCTTTGTTTATTTTTTGAATAGTTTTTTCAGTTCGTCCATGGTGGCACTGCCCTCCATATAGACCAGCGTCAATTCGTCCTTTCCGCCTTCGCGCAACGAGGCATTGCGGTAGAAGATGTAGCGGTTGGCATGGCGCCCATCGCGCGGCGGAAGTGCGAGAAAGGCATAGTAGAGGCGTTTGCCCTGATTGCCCACTTCTTTGCTGTAAGCCAGTCGGGCATCGGCGAGCACACTCTTCTCCATCGCATCCACCACGAGGTAGGTGTCGCTGAAGGAAACGCTGCGGTAAAGTGTCAGGTGGTAGGGCGTCAGTTCGCTTCCCTCGACATGTACCATCGTCGCTTTGGCGAATGGCTTTTCGAAGAAATCGCTGATGTGTAGTCCTTTCTGTGCCTGTACGATGCTGACGCAGCACGTGGCGATGATACAAAGTAAAACGATTCGTCTCATATTCTTTATTCCAACGTGTTAAACAAATCCGTGAGTTGTTCTTCGACGGTGTTGCCTGTTTCTTGCATTTCGATGTCATCCCATGACTCCTGCATCAGCGCGAGCACTTCGTTGCGGTCTGTGATTTTCTGACCATTGACGTAGGCCACACAGACGTCCTGCGTGCCTCCAATGCCTGTCCAAAGCAGCCACGCCAGTCCTGCGACACAGGCGGCAGCCAACCACGGCCACAGTTTTCGGCTTTTGTTCCGTGTCTGCTTGACTGCTTTTCCTGCCGCAAACACGCTCATGACAGCGCGCACTTCGTCGAACTCGCTGCCCTGTCCTGCTTCCGTTGCCAAGAAACGACGCAGCAGTCGCTCTTCTTCCTCGCTGGTCTTGCCGTCGAAGTAGCGGTTGATCACTTCCTGCCAGTTTATCATTGTTGTTTCTTCCATGCTTCTCTCAGTATTTTTCGTGCCCGTGACAGTTGCATTCTCACAGCCGTCTCAGTCATGTTCAGCGTGGCTGCCACATCGCTGTACGGGCGGTCTTCGTATTCTCGGAGTTGGATGATGTCGCGCTGCAGAGGTGTCAGGAGTTGCTGCATCAGCATTTCTGCCTGTGCCAGACGTTCTTTGTCGTCCAAGTCATCGCAACTTTCCTCTTCCACGACGAGTTCTGAAGGCTGTTTGCGTCGCGACTGGTCGATGGCAATGTGCCTGATCGTCACCTTTGTCACAGCCTCGACGTCCTTGTGCGTCAGCAGTTTCTCGGCGTGAGGCCAGAGGCGGACAAATGCTTCTTGCAGGGCATCTTCGGCATCTTCGAGCGATGGAAGCATACTCCGTGCCTGCTGCAGAAACTTTTTCCGCAGCCTGACAAAAGCCGTTGTCAACACCTCTTCGCTCAAAACTTTTTCTTTGTTTGTTCTACTTGTATAAACGAAGAACTTCGCGGTTTGTAACGCGATAGGATAAAAAAGACACGGAAGCATCTCCATTTTTTGAGATGCTTCCGTGTGATTTCAGCACTTCTACGTGTTTCCTGTTATTCTTCTTTCTCGCCGTCGAATGCCTGCCAGCCCTGTGCCTTGAGTTGGAATTCCTGGCCGTCGCGGGTGACGAGCATCTGTCCGAGCGACGCTTCGGTGATGTGGCCGATGAGACGCACGCCTTCCATCTGCTCAATCTTTTCGTGGTCGGCGATGGGCACAGTGAACAGCAGTTCGTAGTCCTCGCCGCCGTTCAGTGCACAGGTTGTCACGTTCATGTTCAGTTCTTCGGCCATGACGGCGGTCTGGTAGTCGAGGGGGATGCGTTCCTCATAGACACGGCATCCCACACCGCTCTCGTGGCAGATGTGCAGGAGTTCGCTGGAGAGTCCGTCGCTCACGTCCATCATTGCCGTCGGACGGATGCCGGCCTGACGCAGTCGTTCGACAATGTCGCGTCGTGCTTCGGGCCGCATCTGCCGCTCCAGCAGGTATTCGCGGCCGGCAAAGTCGGGCTGGAAGTCAATCGTGGCGTTTGCATCCTTCTTCCGAGCCTCTTCGAGTTGCTGGTAATACACCTGATTCTCGCGTTCCAGCAGTTGGAGGCCCATGTAGGCCGCGCCGAGGTCGCCACTGACGCAGACGAGGTCGGTGGGTCGTGCTCCGCTGCGCAGGATGGCCTGTCCCTTCTCGACGTCGCCGATGCAGGTGATGGAGATGGCCAGTCCTGTGCGCGACGACGTGGTGTCGCCGCCGACGATATCGACGCCGTGTGCGTCGCAAGCCAGCCGCAGTCCGGCATACAGTTCGTCCATGTCCTCAATCGTGAACCGGCGTCCCAGGGCCAGGCTGACCGTTATCTGCCGTGGCGTTCCGCCCATAGCATAGACGTCGCTGAAGTTGACCTGAGCCGCCTTGTAGCCCAGGTGTTTGAGGGGCATGTAGGTGAGGTCGAAGTGGACGCCTTCCATGAGCAGGTCGGTCGTCACCAGCACGTCGCGGTCGCTGCCGTAGTTGAGCACGGCGCAGTCGTCGCCCACGCCCTTGACGGTTTCCTTGTTCTTGAGTTCTATGTCTTTGGTCAGGCGTCGGATGAGTCCGAATTCGCCAAGCGTTGATATTTCTGCCATAATCCTTCTTGATGTATATTCTGCAAAGTTACGATTAAGTGAGCGGAAAACAAAACAAAAGCCGAAGTTTTTTGCTTTTGCTTTCCCGAACGAGAGTAACTTCGGCGAAGCCAAAGTTACGATTAAGTGAGCGGAAAACAAAACAAAAGCCGAAGTTTTTGCTTTTGCAAGTTCCGCTTGTTTGGAAGTTAAAGAGAAGTTATAGGGAAGTTAAAGGGAATTAGTAGGGACGAATCTGTTGGATTTAGCCTGGTTGGCCAAAAATGCCGGCGAGGCCCTTTTGCAACGAACGTTGTAGAGGGCATCCTGCTTTTTCCGTCTGTGGATGAAATATATTTCGTCTGCGGACGAAATAAAAATGGACTGTGGACGAAATTTTTTTCGTCTGCGGACGAAATAAATATCATCTGCGGACGAAATTTTTTTCAACTGCGGTGGCATGACGGGGATATTGAATGCGGACTTTTCCACAAGTGCCTATCCCCCTGTCTGCCATCATGCAAAATCCTAATAAAAACTAAAGTTGCTGTTCGTAAACAGCAGATAATCAGTAATAGTTTCTCGTGGAGGGTAAATGACATGGAGGTGACTTGTTGGTGGTGTGAAGGGAAATGCGTAACTTTGCAGCCGAAACGGACAAAAAGAGACTATTAGGGCTTTTTAATATATAAATAGGTATAGAAAATGGATATTCACGATAAGATTATCGACTTGCGCTTTCCGAAATGCCCGATCAGGAATGTGATTGCGCGCATTGGTGACCGCTGGAGCATCTTGCTCCTGCTGACGCTGGATTCGGCAGAAGGGCCGATGCGATTTAAGGAACTGCAGCAGGCTGCGCCCGACATCAGCCAGAAAATGCTGACCCGCACGCTGCGCGACCTCGAGGCCGACGGCTACGTGACGCGCAAGGCCTACGCCGAGGTGCCGCCTCGGGTGGAGTACGAACTGACGGAGCGCGGACGTACGCTCACGCCGCTGCTCGACAACCTGGTGCAGTGGGCAGCCGACCATCTGGCGGAAATCGTGAACGACCGCCGACGTTTTTTGGAACAGTAACACACTGAATGTTTAACTTAATATTTATTCAAAAACAGAAATGAAAAAGATTCTTTTCTCCATGATGGCAGCCGCCCTGCTGGTGGGCTGCACAGGCAACAAGGCTCAGCAGACGGCTGAGGAAGAGACCGTGACGACCGACTCGCTGACGGGTGCGTTCGCCACCTACGAACTGGACGGTTTCCGTCTGCACGTGTATAACTCGAACGACGTGATGGGCGATGCCAGTTACATCATCGAGGGCGATTCGGCGCTCGTCGTGATGGAATACCCGCTCTTTAAGGTCAACGCCGCCGAGTTTGCCGACTATATCGACGCCCTGGGCAAGCCCGTCGCCGTCGATGTGACCGACTACCACCTGGGCGGTTCGGGCGACCTGCCTCTGACCATGCCTGAGGGAATGGCTGCCTTCATCGACGGTCCCATCTATGGCGGCATGATGAAGGGATTTGCCGAGCAGTTTGGCGAAACGATGGTCGAACTGCCTGCCCAGAAGCCTGCCGAAGTACCCTTCGGTGAAACGCAGACGTGGGCTGGTGTTGACTTCCGCTTCGAACATGGTGCAGCCAGCGACTTCCCTGCCGCCAGCATCATCATCGGCGGACAGGTGTACTACACCCACTGGACGCCTGCCGAGGCTCACATGAGCCCGCTGCAGATTGGTTCGGCTGAGGCTGTCGATGCCGAACTGGCTGAGGCTCAGAAGGCACTGGCTTCGGGTGCGAAATACTTCATCGGCGGACATGGCGGTTTGGCCGAGCAGGCTCAGGTGCAGTTCAAGATCGACTACCTGACGAAGGTGAAGGAACTGCTCGCTGCCAATGCCGACGCCACAGCCTTCGCCGAGGCGCTCAAGGCTGCCTATCCCGACCTGCCGGGCGATGCCGACGCACTCGCTGCCGCGCTCTACAAGACGGACGCCCAGTAATTGTGATTCACAACAAACTTGAAAACACAGCGAGGGCCCTCACAATTCATGGTGTGAGGGCCCTCGATGTGTTAAGTGAAAAGTGAAAGCGGCTGAGCCGCAGTGAAAAGTGGTCAGATGCGCCCGATGAGTTCTTTCATCAGCAGCGTCATCTTGGGCTGGGCAGCGTTGGCGGCTTCGGTCACTTCCTCGTGGCTCACTTCGACGGCCTCGGCAAAGCCGCCGAGGTCGGTGATGACCGACATGCCGAAGACGCGCATGCCCTGATGGACGGCCACGATGACTTCGGGAACGGTGCTCATGCCCACGGCATCGGCCCCGATGACACGGAACATACGATACTCGGCCGGTGTCTCGAAGGTCGGGCCCTGCGTGGCGACATAGATGCCGTGCTGCACCTTGATGCCGTGCTCGGCTGCGATTTCATCGACAATGCGGATGAAGTCGGGGTCGTAGGCGCGGTGCATGGAGGGGAAACGCGGCCCAGTAGGAACGTTCTTGCCTCGGAGCGGATTTTCGGGCAGCATGTTGATGTGGTCGGTGATGACCATGAGGTCGCCGATGCTGAACTGCGGATTCATGCCGCCTGCAGCGTTGCTGACAAAGAGGTTCTTGATGCCCAGTTCGTACATGACACGGATGGGGAAGGTGACTTCGTGAATGTCGTAGCCTTCGTAGTAGTGGAAACGTCCCTGCATGGCCATGATGTCATGTCCGCCGAGACGGCCGAAGAGGAGTTTGCCGCTGTGACCTTCGACGGTGGAAACAGGGAAATGGGGTATGTCCTCGTAGGCAATGGTCTGCTCGATGTCAATCTCGTCGGCGAGACGGCCCAGGCCGCTGCCGAGAATAATCGCCGTCTTAGGGCTTGTTTGCATTCGTTCCTTTAAGAAGCGTGCTGTTTCTTGAATTTTTTTGTACATAACTGAGAATGAATTGATTGAATCTTTCTTCTTGTTCGTCCATGAATTCGACTTCGATGGGCAGTACATAAAGTGAGATGCGGAAGGAGAAGAGGGTGAAGTCCTCATAGACCTGACCGATGCTGAGCAGACGGGCTGCATCTTTCTCGGTGGTGATGACGATGGTCTGCTTGTCGGGCGTGGTGACGGACTTGATGGTCCGTTCCACCAGTTCGATGTCCTTGCGCTGGAAGTCGTGATGGTCGCTGAAATGGACGGACGTGAATTTGAAGAACTGCTGCAGGTCGTACTCCATCTGCTGCGGCGAAGCGATGCCCGTGAGCAGGACGATGTTGTAGCGTGTGTCGGAGATGTCTTCGAGGGCTATCTCTTCAGGGAAGAGTGAGACCTTCTTCAACTTGCCGTATTTGAAACGGGTGAAGAACAGTTTTTGCCAGGGCTGCATCTCGATGCTGCGGGCGATGCCGTGCTCCTCCATCGGGGTGATGTAGGGCGGACACTTGGTGACAATGACGATGTCGGCACGCTGACAACTGGACTTCGGTTCACGCAGACGTCCTGCAGGCAGGAGTTCGTCGAAGTTGACGAGGCGGTGGTAGTCCATCAGTAGGATGTTGATGCCAGGCACGACATAGCGGTGCTGGAAGGCATCGTCGAGCAGAACCACATCGGTGGTAGGCTCGATGCCTGGGCGACAGAGGTTTTTGATGCCGCGTCGTCGGTTGGCATCGACCGCCATGTGAATCTGCGGATACTTCTGCTTCATCTGGAAGGGTTCATCGCCGATATCTTGCATCGGTGTGTCGGGAGTGGCAAGTATGTAGCCTTTCGACTTGCGCTTGTAGCCCCGACTCAATACCGCCACCTGATGCTGCTCGCTGAGCAGGCGTATCAGGTATTCGGTGTGAGGGGTCTTGCCAGTGCCTCCGGCAGTGATGTTGCCGACACAGATGACGGGTACATCAAAACTCTCGCTGGGCAGCACCCCGCTGTCGAACAGGATGTTGCGCAAGTTGATCACCAAGCCGTAGAGCCAGGAGAGGGGCTTGAGCCAGTAGCAGATTTTGATGTGGTCACCTTCCATAGAGGGGGAGATGCGCTAGAGATTCTAGCACAACAAGATATGCCAGAACTGCTGGAAAGACTAGAAATGCTAGAGGTTAAACGTAATGTAGAATGGCAGTTGTGCCTGCACGTTGCCGTGCTTGTTCAGGTGTTGCAGAGAGCGGAAGTAGATGTAGTGCTCGCCGAGAATTTCGCGCATTTTGGCGTCGGCATAACTGTCGCCGCTGACCTCGTTCATCAAGTTGTCGAGCAGGTTGCTCTTGGCGGGGTAGGAGAGGACAGAGGCTTCCTCGACCTTGGCGCGTTTCTTGGCCTCGGCAATGGCGTCGTCAAGGTTGCCGAGTTGGTCAACCAGACCAATCTGCTTGGCGTGCTCACCTGTCCATACACGACCTTCGGCAATGGCCTTGATGTCGTCCTGCTTCATGCCACGACCTTCGGCACAACGCTTTGTGAAGAGTTCGTAGCCGCGGTTGACATAGGATTGCAGCGCATTCTTCTCGCCTTCGGTCATTTCGCGGGAGAAATCGCCGAAGTCGGCAAACTCGTTGGTCTTTACAGTCGAGATGTGGAGACCAATCTTGTTGTTCATCAACTCGGCAGCCACAGGGAATGTGCCGAAGATGCCGATGCTACCCGTCAGCGTGGTAGGTTCGGCAAAGATATAGTCGGCACCGCAAGAGATGTAATAACCGCCCGAAGCAGCATAACCGCCCATCGAAACGACCACAGGCTTCTTGGCCTTGATAGCCTGAATGGCGTGGTGAATCTGTTCGCTGGCATAAGCACTGCCACCCGGCGAGTTGACGCGCAGCACGACCGCCTTGACATCGTCGTTGTCGGCCAGTTCCTGCAGTTCCTTGATGGTTTTGGCACCGATAATCTGAGCCTCGTTGCTGCTGAAGATGCCGCTGCTGGGCGAATCGACGATTTCACCGTCAGCATAGTAAACGGCGATGATATTGCCGCTGGTGCCCTTCGGTTCGTTGGCCGTGCTAGCAGCCATGTCCTGAATGGTTATGGTATTGTAGGCGTTGGTGGGCTTCTCTTCGTCCGAACCCATCATGTTGGCGATGATGCGCGGAACTTCGTCAGAGTAAGCGAGTTTGTCCACCAGTTTTACCTTCTTGTAGAGGGCGGCTTCCTGGAATGTGAGGCCAGAGTCGGTGAGTTGGTTCAACTGCTCGGCAGTCATCTTGCGGCTCTTGCTCACTTCGTTCAGCATCTGGTTCCAGATTTCGCTCGAGAAGACGGTAATCTGTTCACGGTTGGCTTCACTCATCTCGGTGAGGAAGTAAGGTTCAACAGCCGACTTGTAGGTGCCGACTTTGAAGATCTCCATCTTCACGCCGAGTTTGTCCATCAGCTCCTTGTAGTACATCGTCTGCATGGAAAGTCCCTTCCAGTCGAGCATACCTTCAGGATTGATGACAACGCTGTCGGCAACCGAGCAGAGATAGTATGCACCCTGCGTGTACTGGTCGCCATAGGCAACGATAAACTTATCTGAGGTCTTGAAGTCAACAAGGGCCTGACGAATCTCCTGCAACTGGGCAGGTGTGGCACCGCCAAACGAGCCGGCTTCCATGTATATGCCCTTTACCTTGTCGTTCTCCTTGGCATTCTTGATAGCGCGGAGAATGTCGTCGAGACCCAATTCCTCGTCCATCAACTTGTTGCCAAACATACCTGCAAAAGGATTGTCAGTGGCACGCTCGCTGATGCTACCGTCGAGTTTGAAGACGACAACTGCATCCGACGGAACGCTGGTGGTTGAGCTACTGCTGGCCATGCCGATGAGTGTGATGACCATCATGATTGTGCACAACAGGCCGACAACCAAAATGCCGACCACTGTGGCTAACACGTACTTAAAGAAATCTTTCATTTGTTTTGTTTGTGTTTATAGTTATTTACAATATTTGGCATATTCACAAGCAGCCAAGAGCCAAGCACCTGTGCCGAAAGGAGCCTGTGAATGGGCATCGACGGTGCGAGTGGGATCGGGCTTCTCGCCGATGGGCTGCACATAGCCAACGCTTCCGTCGGGTTGCAGGGCAGTCTCCGAAAGATACTTCCACGCCTTGTCGATGACGGGTTTGTACTTCGCAGCAGGCAGCAGTCCGTTGTTCACACCCCAGAGCATTCCGTAGGTGAAGAAAGCCGTGCCACTGGTCTCATAACCAGGAGCGTCGTCTTCGCAGAGCATCGAACGACTCCAATAGCCGCCGTCTTGCTGACAGCGGGCTACACCTTCAGCCAGTTGCTGGAAGCGCTTCACGTAGAAAGCGCGATACTTCGAGTCGCGAGGCAGGTCTTGCAGCACCTTGGCCAGTCCTGCCAGCACCCAACCGTCGCCACGTGCCCAGAAACTCTTGCCTCCGTTACAGGCGGTCTTCACCTTCGGCCAGATGTATTTGGCATCGCGGTAGTACAGTTGTGCCTCCTTGTCGAAGAGCAGATTGTCGGTCCATTCGAAGCATTCGAACTGCTTGTCCAACAATTTCTGATCACCTGTGATGGTGTAGAGTTTTGTGAACACGGGCATACCCATGTATAGGGCGTCGCTCCACCACCAGAAGTCACATTCCGTCATCGTTGACTGATGGCACATCACTTCGAGAGCACGAGCGATGCGGTCGGGACGGTGTTCCAGTTTGTAGAGGTCGGCATAGACCTGGAAACAAATCTGCCAGTCGGCGAAGAGCACATGGAGTGGTCCTTCACCATATTGTTTATACTCCCACTTCGCCTTGTCCCTTTCGGTGGCACCACTCCAGTGATTGTGCTCAGCAAAACGCAGGGCATAGTCCAGGTAGGCCTGGTTGCCTGTGAGTTCGTAGGCGGCCTGGTTGCCTGTGAAATAGGCGGCATTGTCCCAGAATCCACGACATTCGGCACGGTTGTGGCTCTGCCAGTAGGTTTGCACTTTCTCAATCTTCTCGATCGTGAGTTTGGCACCTTCGCTTTTGAAGACAGGGGGCGCCGCTGGCAACGACTGGGCGAGGCATGTGACCGTAGCCAGTGTCAGAATTTGAATGCCGATGAAGGCTAAGGGTCTCGTATGTTTCATAAGAATAAAAGTTTTCAAACTGCAAATATACACCTTATTTATTATCCGCACAAATTTTCAGCCCAATTTTCGATGCTTCGTCCTTCAGCAAGGCAATGGCTGGTTCACGTTCGTTCTCGATTTCGCCATCGAGCACGGCATCTTTCAAGCGTTGCTTGAGCAGGCCCACTTCACGCGAAGGTTGCAGACCGAACATCTCCATGATTTCGTTGCCGTCGATGCAGGGCTGGAACAGTCGCTTGTAGTCACGTTCCTTGAGGTCGGCCAGTTTCTCGCGCACCATGCGGAAATTTTCGCGGAACGTCTTCTTGCGTACTTCGTTCTTCGACGTGATGTCAGCCTCGCAGAGCGTCATGAGGTCGTCGATGTCGTCGCCTGCATCGTTGAGCAGACGTCTGACGGCCGAGTCGGTCACTTCCTCGTCGGCAATGGCGATGGGGCGCATGTGCAGGTCGACGAGTTTCTGCACATACTTCATCCGTGCGTCGAGCGGCAGGTTCATGCGTCGGAATATCTGTGGCACCATCTTCGCCCCCACATAGTTGTGGTTGTGGAACGTCCATCCCAGCGCATTGTCCCAACGCTTGCTCTTCGGTTTCCCGATGTCGTGAAGCAGGGCAGCCCAGCGAAGCCATAAAAAAGACTCATCCCTTGCGGTAGCGGCTACCTGATCCACCACCTCCAGCGTGTGATAGAAGTTGTTCTTGTGGGCACGTCCGTTGCGGGTTTCGACCACGTCGAGGGCACAGAGTTCGGGCAGGAACTGCTGGAGCAGTCCTGTGTCGTATAGTTCGTAGATGCCACGGCTGGGACGGTCGGTCATGAGGATTTTGTTGAATTCCTCCTGAATGCGTTCGCCGCTGATGATTTGCAGACGTTCGGCATTGCGTCGCAGGGCTTCGCGTGTTTCCTCCAGAATCTCAAATTTCAGTTGGGCAGCAAAACGAACGCATCGCAACATGCGCAGAGGGTCGTCGCTGAAAGTGATGTCGGGGTCGAGTGGGGTACGGATGATGCCTTGTTGCATGTCGTCGAGTCCGCCGAAGGGGTCGAGCAACAGACCGAAACGTTCATTGTTGAGGCAAAGCGCCATCGCATTGATGGTGAAGTCGCGGCGGTTCTGGTCGTCCTCTAGCGTTCCGTCCTCGACGACAGGTTTGCGCGAATCGTGGCTGTAACTCTCACGGCGTGCACCGACAAACTCCAGTTCCAGTCCTTTCAGCATAATCTGTGCGGTGCCGAAATTGGCATAGACGGCCACATGCGGCTTGCGACCAGTCCGTTCCTTCAGTTTTTGTGCCACGGCCTTTGCCATCTTCACACCCGAGCCGACGACGACGCAATCTACGTCGTTCGACGGACGTCCGAGGAACAGGTCGCGCACAAATCCGCCTATCACGTAGCACTCCATTCCCTGCTCGTCGGCCACCTCGCCGATGAGACGGAAAATCGGTGTATCGACGCTTTGCTTCAGTTCTTCTGCGGTCAGTAGTTTCATGCTGTATTGTTTGCTTTGGGCTGCAAAGGTAATAAAAAAAAACGAGAAACCGTTGCAAACAAAAAAGAATGCCTCGGTGAGGCATTCTTTTTCCAGGAATACGGGGTGAGGGTGGGGTGTTGCGCTCACCACAGGTTCCCGTATGTCTGCTCTTGCTGTTCGTAAGTGTCGGAATAGGGTTCTTCGTAGCGTCGTTTCGTCCATTGCTCGTCGTTACCTTCGCTTGAGATAATCATTGCGATGGAGTCAGTGGTCCGGGTGTCCGTAATGTTCATACGGGGCACTCGATATGTCTTTCTTTTCATAATTATTGTCGATTCTTTTATTTCTTAACAATCTTTTTACCGTTCACGATGTAGATGCCGGGCGTCAAGGCCGACTCGGACACACGCTGGCCAGCAAGGTTGTAGTACACGCCGTCCTGCTGCACCCTGGTGTCCTGAACTTCGTCGATGGCGGTTGCCGTGCCGCCGTTGAAGTCGAAGCGGAAGCCTGCCTCGCTGCTGTTGGCGATGGCGAGGTAGGCACGACGTGCAGCCAGTGTCGATCCCGTGTATTTGTAGAAGCCGAGCACGCCGTTCTTCATGCCCAGGGTGTAGATGGTGCCCTGGTCGGTAGGAACAGCGACTTTCTGGTCGTAGCCCAGCAGGTCGTTGTTGCTGAAGTCACTGGTAGCCTTGCGCGACGAGTGCTTGAGGGTGATGTATTCCTCGGTCGAGCGGAGGATGACGCCCTGTGCTTTCTGGAAGTTTGTCTCGTCCAGTTCGTTGAGCGTCAGCGATTTCCTGTCGTCGCTGAGGGTGGCGGTGAAGATGGTGGTTTTCTCGTCGGCATAGGTGTTGATGGGGCTGAAATAGTAGGTGGACCAGTAGTAGCCGTCGGCGAACTTACCCTGAATCACCTCGGTGGTGTAGGTGAACAAGCCGTAGAGATCGGGGTTGGCGTAGTCGGCATTCTGCTTCTCTGCATCCCAAGTGGCACCCTGTCCGCCCACCAGCACGGGGGTGTTGTAGAACAGGTTGTCGTACCCATCATACAATTTTGAATCCTGTCGCCAGTCCTTGTCGCAGAAGATGGTGGTCAACTTCGTGCAGTTGGCAAACATACTTGCATTTTCCCCATTCTCGTCGGAACAAACATTCAAGTTTGACACGTCGAAACTGCTCACGTCCAGCACCTCAAGGCTCTCACATCCAGAGAACATTGCAGTCATGTCGAGCACGTTGCTTGTGTTGAAACTGCTCATGTCAATTTCTTGCAGAGCCGAACATCCATAGAACATTCCGTACATCATTTGCACTTTTCCTGTGTCGAAATTACTTAAGTCAAGACTTGTGAGATGACTACACTCTGCGAACATGACAATCATGTCTGTCACTTCCGACGTGCGCAGATTCTCCATATTCTCAATGCTTGTCAGATTTTTCAAGCCGAAAAACCAGCCCATTGTGCTCTGAGGACGAACTGCGATAAACGATGGGTCGAACACAGCCTTCTCTACCAGTAGATTGATACCAGATTCAGAATCGCACCACTTTGCAAACCAATTAGGGCTGACATAGCGATTGTTATTGAGCACGTCGTCTCCGCTCCACACGGCCGATACGGTCTGCCCGTTGAACGTATCGCCGACGAAGTAGGGCAGGGCATAGACGAAGGTGAGTGTATGGTTGCCCGCGGTCCAGAGGACTTGAGCGACGCCGGGGGTGGAGAAGTAGCCCTTCTGGGCGCTGCCGTCGAGTTGGGCGTACTGGCCGTGCATCTTCGTCTCGTCGTAGGTCGTGCCGTTTTCGCCGATCAGGCTTGTGCATCCCTGGAACATATAGTTGCCGTCCACCCCATCTTCTGGGGTCGGCTGGGCGAAGGTCCAATTGTGGTTGCAGTATATCTTCTGGAGCGATGAGCAGTTGCTGAACATGCCCAAACTCTCGAACACGCCGATGTCGTTGAGTACGAATTCATCGACATGGATCACCTCAAGATTGGAACACCCTAAGAACATCAGGAAATAGTTGGTCGTCTGGCTGGTGTCGAAGTTGCTCAGGTCCAGATAGGTGAGACCAGGGCAGTCGTTGAACATCATGCTCATGTTCTCCACCTTGCTGGTGTCGAACGAACTGAGGTTGATGGACGTAAGTGTAGTGTTTTGGCCGAACATGATGGACATGTTGGTCACGTTGCTCGTGTCGAATGTTCTCAGGTCAAGGCTTGTCAAGCCTGTTTCGATGAACATACCCTGCATACTGGTCACTTCGCTTGTGTTTAGATATTCCAAACCGATGATTTCGGTCAGTTTGTTCCAGTGGCAAAACTAGTAGGCTGTGCTGTGCGGACGTACGCTCTTGAAACTTTCGTCAAACACGACACGTTTCATCGGCCCCCAATAACTCAGTGGGTGTCCGCCCATCCATGAGGGCTCGCCTTCCTTCGGCGTGTCGGTCACGTTCTCGTCTCTCCACTTGGCCGTGACCGTCTGCCCGTTGAATTTGTCGCCGACGTAGATGGAGTCGCTGGAGCAGGTGAAATACATCGTGGGTGTGGTGTCTGCGTCGCCCTCGCCGCTGCACCACAGGGCGTAGGGCGTCTGGGCATTCGCCGTGAAATTGGCGGCTGTCAGCCCGTACCACAATAGCGCCGAAATGACAAGGCGCCAGTTCTTGCTGGTTTTCAACAATCTTTTTACCATGTTTTTTTAGAATTTAATGTGTTAAATAATGGATGGAAATCTCTCATATTCCGCTTGCCCGAATAGGGGAGTTATGGTGCTGTTGTAGGGGTACGTCCAAGTG
>R23__coassemble_607_pt1 | contig 22613 bp, 13 predicted proteins | sample R23__metabat2_high_PE_006 | metagenome-assembled genome bin R23
AATCTTCACGTTCGGCAAAAAAAATAAAAGTTTTTTCCTTTTTTTGTTCTCACTTACACAGATTTTTCGTAACTTTGAGAATGCTCGAAGGTACTCCCGTTCGGAACTAAAAACAAAAAAAATTCTTCTTTTATTTTGTAGTTCGCTCACTTATTCGTACCTTTGCAGCCGCTTTGCGAAAAAATCTTCGGATTAGCATGCCGTGACGACGGTCGCAGAGTGTAATTTTAATTTTTATCTTTTAATTTTTAATTATTTATTTATCATGTACTTAGACTCAGCCAAGAAGCAAGAAATCTTTAGCCAGTACGGAAAGTCCAACACGGATACTGGTTCATGCGAAAGCCAGATCGCCCTGTTCTCCTACCGTATTAGCCGTTTGACCGAACACATGAAGGCCAATCACAAAGATTATAGCACGAACCGAGCTCTTGTACACCTCGTAGGTCAGCGTCGCCGACTGCTTTCCTACCTGAAGAACAAGGACATCGAGCGCTACCGCGCCATTGTCAAGGCTCTCGGCCTGCGTAAGTAAGGCTCTACGCTTCGAACGAAACTGCAATGTTCCACACGGAATGTTGCAGTTTTTTTGTGGTTTCAACGGAATGTTGTATCTTTGCAGTGTATGAAGAGATTATTTCTGTTATGGCTGCTGACAGTTGTCGTGGGCAACAGTCTGGCGGCCCGCGATTTCCGCATCGAGCGTGGTGTGGACATGACCCTCCGGTGTGACACGACGGCCATGGAGCCTGTCGTGCGAAGTGCATTACAAATGCTGAGGGATGACATCCGCGAGGTGTTCGGCATAGAGTTGGTCTGTGTGAAGGAGAGCGACGGCGCGATTGTCGTGCGTCGGTCGCCTGTCAAGATTGACGGACAGGTGCGCAAGGAGGGGTTCTGCCTCAGTGTCGGACGCGACGGGCGCCTCGTGATTGAGGGCACCGACGGCCATGGCATCGCGTTCGGACTGCTCGAACTGTCCCGACTGGTGGGTGTGTCGCCCTGGACGTGGTGGGCCGACTGCTCGCCTCAGCCTCGCAACGAGTTTACGCTGAAACAAGGGTATGAGAACCGTCAGGCACCTGCCGTTGAGTTTCGCGGCATCTTCATCAACGACGAGGATTGGGGGCTGACGCCCTGGGCAAATAAGAGACCCACCCCCCAGCCCCTCCCTGCGAGTGAGGGGAGTTGGGCTCCTATTGGTCCCCAAGTCAACGAGCGCATTTTCCAACTGCTGCTGCGCCTGCGGGCCAATACTTACTGGCCTGCCATGCACACCTGTACGGAGCCTTTCTTCCTGACCGACGGAAACCGCGAGATGGCCGAACGCTACGGCATCTACATCGGCACGAGCCATTGCGAACCAATGGCGTGCAACGTCAACGGCGAATGGAGCGTGCGTGGCCAGGGTGAATATGACTATGTGAACAACAGCGCGAACGTGCGGCGTTTCTGGGAGGAACGTGTGCGCGACGTGGCTGGGCAACCTGTCATCTACACACTCGGCATGCGGGGTGTACACGACGGTGCGATGAACGGCGCGAAGACGCTCGACGAACAGCGCGGCGTGCTCACTCGTGTGCTCAGCGACCAACGTGCGCTGCTGCGCCAGTATGTCGCCGACGATGTGACAAAGGTGCCGCAGGTGTTCATCCCCTATAAAGAGGTGCTCGATGTGTACAACACAGGACTGCAGGTGCCTGACGACGTGACGCTCATGTGGTGCGACGACAACTACGGCTACCTGACCCACATGCCCACGACCGAGGAACGCCAACGCAGCGGTGGCAACGGCGTCTATTACCACGTCAGTTACTGGGGACGTCCGCACGACTACCTGTGGCTCGGCACGTTCTCGCCCGCCCTACTCTTGCAGCAGATGCAGACGGCCTACGAAAACGATGTGCGCAAGATTTGGATTCTCAATGTCGGCGACATCAAACCTGCTGAGTATCAGACCGAACTGTTTATGGATTTGGCTTGGGGTGCGAACATCCTAAGTCCTCAGAGCGGTCAGAATGCTCCGTGCTACGAGAAGCATTTGATGGCTTTTCTGGAACGTGAATTTGGCACGAAGTTTGCACAGCGTGTGTTGCCTGTGATGGAAGAATACTACCGCTTGGCGTTCATCTGCAAGCCGGAATTTCTGGGCGGAACTCGCACCGAAGAGGCTGACCGCGCGTACTGGAACACGGTGCGCGACTTGCCGTGGACCATGTCGCAGATCGACCGTCGGCTCGCTGCTTACGAACGTCTGGAGCAGGCTGTCGAAAACCTGTGGCCATCGGTGCCGACTGAGCGACAGGATGCGTTTTTCCAACTGGTGAAATACCCCGTGCAGGCCTGTGCGGAGATGAACAAAAAGATGTTGCTGGCGCAGAAAGCGCGTCACAACCTCGCCGACTGGTCGCTTTCGTGGCAGGCCTACGACAGCATCGCCGCACTGACCGAACTGTACAACCGCGGCATCCACAACGGTGGGAAGTGGTTGGGAATCATGGACTTTCAACCGCGCCGCATGCCTGTCTTTGCCCGCATTGACGCTACGTCACAGGCTGCTCCGCTCGTCACCGAACGCGACACTTTGCTGCGCTTCAACGGATGCGACGGCACGTTCAGCCGGTCGCGCCGCTGGGCCGGTCTTGGCTACGAAGGCGGTGCGGTGGAGATTCCCGAAGGCAACGATGGCGTATTCACTGGGAAATGCCGTGTGACCGACAGCGTGACGGTCGAACTCCACTTGCTGCCCGCCCATCCGCAGAGAGGCAGCAGCGTGGCCGTCGAGGTGCTGTTCGACGGCAACACCTCTGGTCCGATGGATTATGCGACCCAGGGCCGCTCGGAAACTTGGAAGCAAAACATGCTGCGAAGCCACGCCATTGTGCGTGTGATGCTGCCTTGCACACCCGGTGTCAAAACGCACCGTCTCGAAGTGCGTGCCCTCACGCCAGGCGTCGTCCTCGACCAGGCCTTCGTCTTTTCAAAACCTTGACTCAGTCTAATCAAAATCAAACAAACACACATGGAGAACTTCACATTTTGCAGCCCGACAGAGTTTGTGTTCGGGCGTGACACGGAAAAAGAAGTGGGGCAGTTGTGCCAGAAGCACGGTGCCTCGCGCGTCCTGATTGTCTATGGTGGCGGCAGCGTCGTGCGCAGCGGTCTGCTGCAGCGAGTCGAGCAGTCGCTTACCGACGTCGGACTGCCCTACGACACCCTCGGCGGCGTCAAACCCAATCCCGAGGACGACTTGGTGAGAGAAGGAATCAAGAAGATTCAGAACATGGCCGCCTCGCACCCCGTCTTCCTCCTTGCGGTAGGTGGTGGTTCGGTCATTGACACCGCCAAGGCCATCGCTTGCGGCGCCTGCTACGACGGCGACTTCTGGGACTTCTACATCGGCAAGGCTAAGATTCAGCGCACCCTGCCTGTGGGCGTCGTGCTGACCATCCCTGCGGCAGGCAGTGAAGGTTCGGGCAACAGCGTCATCACCAACACGGCGACGGGACAGAAGATTTCACTGCGTTCGCCAGAGCACCTGCGTCCCGTCTTCTCGATCATGAACCCTGAACTGACCTATACACTGCCGCCCTACCAGACAGCCAGCGGTATTTGCGACATGATGGTCCACATCTTCGAGCGGTATTTCACGAACACAGCGGAGACGAGCATCACCGACCATGTGGCCGAAGGCGTGCTGCGCAGCATCATCGAACAGGCGCCGCTCGTGATGAAGAATCCGCAGGACTACGGACCACGCGCCAACATCATGTGGGCAGGAATGCTGGCTCACAACGGCTTGTGCGGCACAGGACACGTGGAGGACTGGGCCTCGCACTTCATGGAACACGAACTGTCGGCGCTCTACGGTGTGACCCACGGTGCAGGGCTGGCCGTCGTTTTCCCGGCCTGGCTGACAGTCGTTTCGCGGCAGAATCCGCGCAAGGCTGTTCAGTTTGCCGAACGTGTGTTCGACGTTTGTCCCGACGGACTCAGCGAGCAGGACGTCATCGCCGAAGGCATTGCCCGTCTGCGCCGTTTCTGGACCTCGCTCGGTCTGCCGTCGAACCTCAGCGAACTCGGCATCGAACATCCCGACATCGACGCGTTGGTACACAACGTACATGTGACCAAGGGCGAACCCATCGGCAGTTATGTCCGTCTGGACCGCACGCTGACACGCGAGATTTACGAACTGGCGCGCTAATCCGACGCATCTCCAAACGATTTTTACGGCGTTCAAAATACGCCAAAAAACGCACCGCAGTGCAACGAAAAATGCACTGCGGTGCGCCTATAGTTGCACTGCAGTGTAAATTTATTTGCACTGCGGTGCGTTTTTTTACAAAGTTTTCGTAACTTTGTGACGTGAAAAATTCAAAAACTTTTCTGGTAACAGCACCGTCGAAGGACTTGCCCAGCGCACATCCCGTGCTACCCTATTCGAAGAGCATTTGCAACCGTGTGCTTGTGGTCGATGCCTTGGCACATCTGAGCGACGGTCAGTTCGACCCTGAGTGGCGCGAACGACTGGCAGGACGGCTGGGGGTCGTAAACCCTCTGTCGCCGCTGATCTGCGACGATACCCGCGTGATGCTCGACTGGCTCTGCCGCGAGGACCACTCGACGGTCGATGTCGGTGCAGCCGGCACGGCCATGCGTTTCTCGACGGCACTGGCATCCATGCTGGATGGCGAGACCGTGCTGACGGGTTCGCAACGCATGAAGGAACGGCCCATCGGCGTGTTGGTCGATGCCCTGCGCAGCCTGGGTGCCGAGATTGAATACCTGGAAAAGGAAGGTTGTCCACCCCTCAGAATCAAGGGCGGAGGCATGCGCGGCGGAACGTTGCACATCGCAGGCAACGTCAGTTCGCAGTACATCTCGGCGTTGCTGATGGTTGCGCCCATGCTGGAGGAAGGACTGACGCTCTCGCTCGACGGCGAAATTGTGTCGCGGCCCTATATCAATATGACGTTGCGTGTGATGCAAGACGCTGGTGCACAGGCCGATTGGACAAACGAACGGACGCTCCGCATCCAGCACACACCCTATCAGCAGGGCAGGCTGAGTTTCATTGAAAAGGACTGGTCGGCCGCCAGTTACTGGTACGAAGTGCTGGCACTGAGCCGCCACGCCGATGCCAAAGTGCGGATGTGCGGCCTCATCGACAGCGGCATGCAAGGCGATGCGGCGGTGATGCGCATCTTCAAGGAATTGGGCGTGGAGACGGAGTTCCGCCTTGACGACCTCGAGACGGTCGTGCTGCACAAGAGCGACAACGTGTGCTGCCATCTGTCGTGGGACTTCACCGCGACACCAGACCTGGCGCAAACCGTCGTCGTGACCTGCTGCATGATGGGCGTGCCGTTCCACTTCACAGGTCTGCAAAGCCTGAAAATCAAGGAGACGGACCGCATTGCCGCCTTGCAGACCGAACTGAAGAAACTGGGCTACGACGTCGGCGGAAACGAAAGCGAGATGTGGTGGGACGGCGTCGTGTCGGCACCACCTCAAGACCTCGCCATCGACACCTACAAAGACCACCGCATGGCCATGGCGTTTGCTCCCTGCGCCCTGACGCTGGGCAGCATTCGCATCAACGACCCAATGGTGGTGACGAAGTCCTACCCCACCTTCTGGGACGACCTGCACAAGGCAGGATTCATCCTAACTGAACAAGACGCATGAACGAAGATATTACCTGTTGCGGGCAGCACGAAGTGTGCGAGAAGACACGCTTTCTGACCAGTCCCGACATCATCTATTACGAGGACGAGGAACTGGACCGCTTTCGTGGTCGCAGCAGCGATGACTATACGGAGGAGGAGACCGAAGAGTTTCGCGAAGTACTCCTGACGATGCGAACAGACGAAGTGACCGGCTGGCTGCAAAGCTTGCAGATGCGCGCCGTCGAACTGCCTGACGGCGTGAAAGATGACGTGTTGATGATTGTAGGCGAGCTACGTGGGCTGTAAGCAATAAGCAAGCCTTTTTTTCGTTATAATACAATAGATGAAGCAGAAAGCACTGACTGTGACGATGTTGCTGGCCATGTTGCTGGTATGTGCGTGTTCGACCAACAAGAACACCGCACTGACTCGTCGTGTGCAGGCTTTCAAGGCGCTTTACAACACGTACTACAACGGCCACCTCGCCTTCATTGACGGCCGTGAAGCCCAACAGGAAGGCAACAAGGACAACTTCACCGAGGTCATCCCCGTCTATATGCAGGGCAACAAGAACACCATCGGTCTGGGCAAGGCCAACTACGACCGCACCGTCGAGAAGATGCAGAAGACCATCAAGCAGCACAGCATCACGGTACGTCCGCAGTGGAACAGCAACAAGCCCAAAACAGCGAAGGACCGCCTGTGGCTCAGCCAGAAAGAGTATAACCCGTTCCTCTACAAAGCATGGTTCATGATGGGCGAGGCCCAATTCCGCAAGGGTGAGTTCATGGAGGCAGCCTCGACGTTCGCCTACATCCAGCGCCTGTATTTCTCGAAGCCCAACCTCGTGGCACGTGCCCGACTGCTCGAGGCAAAGTGCTACGCCGAATTGGAGTGGTTTTACGAGGCTGAAAACCTCGTAAATGCCACACGCCGTGACAGTTTCCCCACAAACCTGGAACCTCTGCGCGCTTCGGTCCTCGCCGACTGTCAGGTGCGTCAGAAGCTGTACGAGGACGCCATTCCCAACGTAAAGACAGCCTTGAAGCGCTGCGACGGCTCGTTGCAGAAGGCACGCCTGCATTTCCTGCTCGGCCAACTTTATCGCGAGACAGGACAGACCCAACTGGCCTTTAAGGAGTTCCGCAAAGTCTATCGCAGCAATCCGCCCTACGACCTCGACTTCAACGCACGCATCCAGCAGACGGAAGTCATGTCGAAAGGACAGAGCAAGAAGATGATTCGAAAGTTGCAGGCGATGGCCCGCAACCAGAAGAACAAGGACTATCTCGACCAGGTCTATTACGCCATCGGCAACATTTACCTGTCGCAGGGCGACACCACACGCGCCATCTGGGCCTATAAGGACGGCGTGGAGAAATCGACACGCAACGGTCTCGAGAAGAGCGTTGTATGGTTGCATTTGGGCCAGCTCTACTGGGAGAAGGAAGAGTTTGTCAAGGCGCACGAATGTTATGCCGGGGCTTTGGGCCTCTTCGACAAGGACCGCGACGACTATAAGGACATCGACGAACGCACGAAGATTCTGGAAGAACTGCTGCCCTATGCCACAGCCGTCGAAACGCAGGACAGCCTGCAAGCCATGGCTCGCATGGACTCGGTGGCTCTCATGAAGAAGATTCAGCAGATCATCGCCGAAGTCAAGAAGAAGGAGAAAGAGGAGGAGCGCAAGAAACTGGACGCTGCGACACCTGGTGCCAATGCCAGTGCTGCGGCCAACGGTGCCAATCAGGGCCGCACGGGTGCCGGACAGAACCGTGCCGGCGGCCAGGGCGGCGGACTCTGGTACTTCTACAACCCCACGGCCGTGGCTGCGGGTAAGCGCGAGTTCCAGCAGAAATGGGGACAGCGCCAACTGGAAGACAACTGGCGACGCAAGAACAAGACCGTGCTCGACGACTTTAGTAATAATGAAGACAGCGAAGGTGTGGCCGAAGGCGACAGCATCCAAAAACCTGCCGACGACACGATTGAACAACCGGCCGACAGCCTCTCCGACAAGGAGAAGAAAGAACTGGAGAAGCAGAAGGAATACGAGCAAGACCCGCACCGTCCCGAGTATTATCTCAAGGACATCCCCTTCACCGAGGAACAGATGGCAGCATCGAATGCGGCGCTGGTTGACGGTCTTTACAATTCGGCCATCATCTACAAGGACCGCATGGAGAACTTCCCGCTGGCTGAACGCACCTTCCAGCGCGTGCTGCTGAACTTCCCCGACTTTGAGCATTTCGACGAGGTTTACTACAACCTCTTCCAACTTTATTCACGCACCGGCCGGTTCACCGATGCCGCCGACTACAAGAACCGGCTCGTCTCGGAGTATCCCGAAAACGAGCATGCCAAACTCGTCGCCGACCCCAACTTTGAATTCAAGGGACGCTATGGCAAACACATTGAGGACTCGCTCTATCAGCAGGCCTACGATGCCTTCCAACTCAACGACTACCGTACCGTCATCAACAACAGCGAATACACCGAGCGCGAGTATCCGCAGGGCGACAACCGTGCCCGCTTCATGTTCCTCACGGCGTTGAGCCGCCTCGAACTGGGCGAGCGCGACCAGTTCCTCGGCGCCATGCGCGACATTGTGGAGAAGTTCCCCAAGAGCACCGTGAGCGAACTCGCCGGTCTCTATGTTAAGGGACTGAAGGAGGGTCGTCTGTTGGCCAGCGGTAAATACGAGATGGGGTCGATCTGGGAACGTCGCTTAGGCGTCGGCGAAGAACTCGACTCGGCTGCCATCGACACGACCTTCTCGGCCGAGCGCAACACCAACTTCGTCTTTGTCATCGCCTACGAACGCGACAGCATCAGCGAGAACCAGTTGCTCTACGAGATGGCGCACTACAACTTCACGTCGTTCACCATCCGCAACTTCGACCTGATCATCGACCGCGGCGACGGCATCGACATGCTGCAAGTGCGCACCTTCAACAACTACGACGAAGCCTACATCTACCTCCACCGCCTCATGAACGACGAGGATATGGCCTACAAACTCGAAGGACTCAGGCCGTTCATCATCAGCGAGGACAACCTGAAGAAACTGATGAAGGGCCGCAGTTTTGCCGACTACTTCGCGTTCTACGACAAGAACTTCGACCGCGTCGGAAGCCTGCGTGTCGACGACAACGCCCTCGACGAACCCGAAATTCCGACCGAGGAGGAACTCGAGCAGATGGAGGAAGAAGAAGAGGAGGAAGAACTCGAGGAGGTGGACAACTTCATTTTCTAAAAAAAAACGGCAAAAAAACGCACCGCAGTCGAAATAAATTTCGTCCACAGTGCGCCTATAGACGCACCGCAGTGCAAATTTATTTCGTCCGCAGTGCAAATTTTGACCCTCTACAACCCCCGAAAACAGGGGAAAAAGAATCGCGAAAAGTTAATCATCAACGACCTAAACAACACCTGCATATATGAACAGACTTCTTTGGGTGGACGACGAGATTGAGTTGCTCAAGCCCTACATCATCTTCCTGGAAAACAAAGACTACGAAGTCACGACGGCCACGAACGGACAGGACGCCATCGACCTGTGCCGCGAAGCCCCCTTCGACCTCATCTTCCTCGACGAGAACATGCCAGGCCTCAGCGGTCTGGAAACCCTTTCGCGCATTAAGGAAATCAACAGCGCCATCCCCGTGGTGATGGTCACCAAGAGCGAAGAGGAGAACATCATGGACCAGGCCATCGGTTCGAAGATTGCCGACTACCTCATCAAGCCCGTCAATCCCAACCAGATACTGCTTGCGCTCAAGAAACACCTGCACAAGCGCGCCATCGAGTCTGAAGTGACCAACACCAGTTATCAGCAGAACTTCGGCAAACTCGGCATGAGCATCAACGACTGCCAGACCCTCGACGACTGGAAGGAGGTCTATAAGCGCCTCGTGTTCTGGGAACTCGAACTGGCCGACACCGCCAGCCCCATGACCGAAATGCTCAAGATGCAGAAGGCCGAAGCCAACCAGGGATTCGCCAAGTTCGTCATGCAGAACTACATAGACTGGCTGCACGACACGGAGAACCGCCCCACCATGTCGCCCGACATCTTCAAGCGCACCGTCTTCCCCGCCCTGTCGAAAGGCGAACAAGTCTATCTCGTCGTGTTCGACAACCTGCGCTACGACCAGTGGCGCGTCATCAGCCAGCAACTGGCCGACGACTTCATCATCGACGAGCAACTCTACCTCTCCATCCTCCCCACCGCCACCCAGTACGCCCGCAACAGCATCTTCGCCGGCCTTCTGCCCAACCAGATTGCCGATATGTTCCCCGACCTCTGGGTTGACGAAGACGAGGAAGAAGGCAAGAACCTCAACGAGGAACCCCTCATCCAGACGCAACTCGACCGCTACCGCCGCCGCGAACAGTTCACCTATTCCAAACTCAACCACGGAGCCGACACCGAGAAACTCGTCGGTCAGTTCCGCCAACTCTCTCAGCGCCCACTCAACGTCATCGTCGTCAACTTCATCGACATGCTCAGCCATGCCCGGACGGAATCAACCATGGTACGCGAACTCGCCAGCGACGAAATAGCCTATCGCTCCATCACGGCCTCCTGGTTCCGCCACAGCCCTGTGCGCGAACTCTTCCAGGCTCTCGCCGCCACCGACGCCCGCATCATCGTCACCACCGACCACGGCTCCATCCGCGTCAACACCCCGACGAAAATCATCGGCGACCGCAACACCAACACCAACCTGCGCTACAAACTCGGCAAGAATCTCTCGTACAACGCCAAAGACGTCTATGCCCTGAAGAATCCCAAGATGGCCTTCCTGCCTTCGCCGAACATCTCCACAACCTACGTCTTTGCGAAGAACGACACCTTCTTCGCCTATCCCAACAACTACAACTATTACGTCTCCTACTATCGCAACACCTTCCAGCACGGAGGCATCTCTATGGAAGAAATGCTCATACCCCTCATCACCCTCCAAAGTCGTCAACGCAGATAAAAACACCTATACACTTATGAAAAAAACAATCGTCACCGCCCTTGCAGCCTGTCTGCTGGGCATCACCGCCGCACAGGCTCAGACACAAATCTATCCCCACCACTTCCGCCTCGACGAAGTGACGCTGCTCGACAGCCCCTTCAAGACAGCCATGGACATCAACATCGACCTGCTCCTGCAGTATGACGTTGACCGTCTGCTCAACCCCTACATCCGCCAGGCGGGACTGAACAACGTCAGCGGAAAATACTATGGATGGCAGAATGCACACCCGAGTTTTCCGAACTGGGGCTCGCCCGACTTCAACCTCGACGGCCACGTGGGCGGCCACTACCTCAGCGCCGTAGCACTCGCCTACGCAGCCTGCCACGACGCTACGAAAAAGGCGCAACTGAAGCAGAAGGTGGACTACATGGTCGGCGTCATGAAGGACTGTCAGAATGCTTACCAGTCGAACACCGAAGGCCTGCGCGGCTTCATCGGCGGACAGCCCATGAACGACGGCTGGAAGCGGCTCTACGCCTCGGGCGACCGCAGCCTGCGCGGCGACGGTGCGTGTGCCGTACCATGGTACTGCGAGCACAAAATCATGGCTGGACTTCGCGACGCCTACCTCTACGGCGACAACAACGACGCCCTCGACGTGTTCCTGAAACTCTGCGACTGGGCCATCCTTGTCACCTCGAAACTCTCCGACCAGGAGATGCAGTGGATGCTCGACACGGAGCACGGCGGCGTGAACGAGTCGCTGCTCGACGCCTACCAACTGTCGGGTGATAGAAAGTACCTCAACGCCGCCAAGCGTTTCACACACCAGACGATGCTCAACGGCATGCAGACGCTCAACACGTCGTTCCTCGACAATCGCCACGCCAACACGCAGGTGCCGAAATACGTCGGCATGGCCCGCATTGGCGAGCAGGACGCAACGGCATCGGCCTACACCACGGCGGCGAAGAACTTCTGGCAGGACGTCGTGACGAACCGCACCGTCTGCATCGGCGGCAACTCGATGTACGAGCACTTCATCGCAGCCGGCAGCAGTGCGGCCTACATTGACAATGTCGACGGACCCGAGTCGTGCAACACCAACAACATGCTGAAACTCACGGAAATCCTTTCCGACGGCACGCACGATGCCAAGTATGCCGACTTCTACGAATATGCCACCTGGAATCACATCCTCTCCACGCAGGACCCCACCACGGGCGGCTACGTCTATTTCACCACGCTGCGCCCCCAGGGCTACCGCATCTACTCGACCGTCAACCAGTCGATGTGGTGCTGTGTGGGCACGGGCATGGAAAACCATTCGAAGTACGGACACTTCATCTACACACACGACGGCAACTCGAAACTCTACGTCAACCTGTTCACGGCCTCGCAACTCACGAGCGACGACTTCGTGCTGACGCAGGAGACACAGTTCCCCTACGAGTCGCAGACACGCCTCACCGTGGGCAAGAGCGGCACCTACACCATCGCCATCCGTCATCCCTGGTGGACCACTGCCGACTACCAAATCGACGTCAACGGCGAGACGCAATCCATCTCCGTCACAAAGGGAACGGCATCGTATGCCGAACTCAACCGCACATGGCAGGCAGGCGACGTCATCACCGTCAACCTGCCCATGGAACTGCGCTACACGCAGTGCCCCAACTACTACGACTACATCGCCTTCCAGTACGGTCCCATCCTGCTGGCCGCCCAGACCACCTCGAAGTCGCAAGCCGAGTTCGAGGAGACAGGCATCCCCTACGAGGCCCTGCAGAACGAGTATGGCCACGAAGGTCGCATGGATCATGCACCCGGTAGCCGCGGACGTACACTCGGACTGTCGTCGGCCCCGCTGCTCATCGGCGCACGTTCACAGGTGCTGAATCGCATCACCCCCACCGCCGAGTCGCTCCGCTTCAAGTTGGCAGTCAACCGCGGCAAGTGGACTACCCTGCCGCTTGTGCCCTTCTACACCATCCAGCACGCCCGCTACTCCTGCTACTTCTACCAGCAGACCGAAGCCGAGTTTGAAAAGTCCGACATGGCATGGGACGACCAGCAGCAGGCCCTGCTCGAAGGACGCACCATCGACTTTGTCGGCACGGGTGAGCAACAGAGCGAGGCAGGCCACCAGTTCCGCAGTTCCAGCGATTCGAACCGTGGCTCGTACAACAACGAGTTCTACCGCGATGCCCAGTCGGGCGGATGGTTTGAATATGTCCTCGAAACCGGCGGACAGACCGACAACGTCTCCCTCATGCTGCGCCTGACAACGGCCGACCGCGGACGCGTGGGCACCGTCAATATCGACGGCGTCGAACTGGTGCAGTTGACCATTCCGTCCTCCGTTCAGACCGCCGAAAGCAACGGTTTCTACAACGACGAATACCCCATACCCGCCGACCTGCTGAAGAACAGAGACGGAACCCCTAAACAGGCCATAACCTTCCGATTCGAGGCCACCGGCACGACCCCCATTCCCGGCCTCTACTACCTCCGTCTGCTCACCGGCTACGGCGCCGACCACTACCGCTTCGTCTGCTCCGACTGGACCACCGGCGACCCCAACCGTGTCGCTGCCGACAAAATCAGTGCCAACCGTCTTCGCAACACACTGCGCGTCACCGCCTCGGGCCAAAACAACGTCTGTCTGAAGATGGAGACCGCCAAGCGCATCTACATGGTTGACGAGGCCGAGAAATTCTTCATCATCAAAGGTATAGGCCTCTCGACCGAAGACGGTGACAGTTACCTCTGGTGGCTGAACGGCAAGAACCGCGCCACCTCGGTCAAACCCACCTACACCGGCACGGCAGCCGACGGCGCCACCGTCATCGCCTGGGACATCACCCAGTCGGGCATCGCCGACAACTGCTACGGACGCCGCTGGAACTTTGCCTACGGGCAGACCATCTTCGGACTGACCTGCAAGCGCTCGTCCTGCACCATCCAGGACATCGGCTTCTACACCAGCATCGAGGACTACCTTGTCGCCACCTCGGTCGGCACCCTGCCCTCTGCCCCCCAGCCCTCCGCCGCCAGCGGCGTGTACGACCTGCAGGGCCGTCTGGTTGCCCAACAGTCCGACGCCTCGCTCCGCGGCCTCTACGTCGTCAATGGCAAGAAGGTGATGGTCAGATAGCCCCGCCGGCCATCTGCCCACCAGTGCCCATTCACCCACACACCACAGCACGCCCCGCCGGCCGCTGTGGTGTTTTTTTTGTGCCCGTCCCCGTTTCCCCGAATTTCGTCCGCAGTTGAAAAAAAATTCGTCCGCAGTTCATCGGAATTTCGTCCGCAGACGAAAAAAATTTCGTCCACAGTCCATTTTCATTTCGTCCGCAGACTAAATTTTTTTAAACTGCGGACGAAATTCCGTCTGCTCCCGGCCATCGGCGAAATCCGTTCCAAAAAACTCTGCCATTTATTTTGAAATGTGCCCAGTTCGTTGTAACTTTGCTAATGCAGTAATAATTCTTTGTGTTAAAAAATGTTCTTTTCTTTTTTTACTCATCTATTCTACTTAAATTTGTAGTATGAAAGCGAAACCATTTGTAAAATGGGCCGGAGGTAAGGGACAGTTGCTGACACAGTTGGACAGGCATCTGCCCAGGCAACTTGACGGAAGAGCGTTTACATATATTGAACCGTTTGTGGGTGGGGGGGCAATGCTTTTCCACATGTTGAGGGAACACCCTGAAATCCATCGGGCGGTCATTAACGATATCAACGCGCATCTGGTTACTGCTTACCATACGGTTAAAAATAATCCTGTGGAACTTATCGCACGGCTTCGAGAGGTGGAACGTCAATATTCGGCATTTGAAACAGAAGAAGCCAAGAAGGATTATTATCTTGAGGTCAGAAGGATGTTCAACGAAGCAGAACTCGACGAGATTGACCGAACGAAATATCTGATTTTCTTGAATCGAACCTGTTTCAACGGACTTTATCGCGAGAATGCGAAGGGGAAGTTCAATGTGCCGTTTGGGCGATACGCGCATCCTGTGATTTGCAATGAAGATGCGATTATGGCTGACAGCGAGGCCCTGAACCGAGCCAATGTTATTATTCTCAACGGGGACTTCACCGACATTCTACAATATATTGATGAAGAGGGACTGAACTTTGTATATTTTGATCCGCCATATCGTCCACTCAGTTCTACGTCAAGTTTTAATTCGTATGTAAAGGAAGAATTTGACGATGACGAGCAGAGGCGACTGAGAGATTTTGCCAACCTGCTTGATAAAAGAGGAAACGTTTGCTGGATGTTAAGCAACTCGGATTGTTCTTCAAAAAAACCAGAAGACATGTTCTTTGAAAATATTTATGACGGATTCAGTATCTACAGGGTTCATGCCTCGCGTGCCATCAATGCCAATCCGGCAAAGAGGGGAAAACTGACCGAACTTCTTATCTGCAACTATGACCCTCACGAATATGAGCCAAAGGTGGCAGAAGAAACAAACAATATTTATCCATCAGAAAAATTATCTTTCATGCAGGGCAATAATCACAAAATCGTTGACTATGATGTTGTATCAGATGCCAAGTTCGGAAAAGAAGGGACTTCAACTCGTTTACAAGCATAAGGATTAGCCACAGCCTTCTGTTCGTTCAAAAACAGGAAAGATGTTTAAAAGAAGAGTGGAACCAAAGCCTGAGGATAAATTTTATGTATTCCGTCGAGAAAAAAAGTTTCGTAGAATTAATCGGTAAGAACAAAATGGAAAAGAATTTTGACTTATTTATGTCCCAACTTCAAGAAACCAATCAAACGTTGGATTTCTTTTGTGACTTCAATAAGATTTCTGCCAATGTGGCCGAAGTAGAAATGAGCCTAAACACACTTAATTATCTTATCGGCAAAGATGATTTGGCAAAAGGTGTGTCGGATATATGGAAGCGCGACTCGACAGCATTTGAGGTGTTAGCAATTCTGATTGCAGTGAGAGATGAAGGCAAAAAACCGGTTGTTGACAACAAAGGAAATGTAGTCCTGTTGAAAAGTTATTTCGAATCAGACACAAAAGTGGTGGAATTTTTAAGCGAAACAGGTCTTGCATATTTATTTTCTTCTCGTCGCATTAAGAATTTAGTTGATTACGTCTTCGGGATAGAGACTGGACTTGACACCAATGCTCGTAAGAATCGCAGTGGTCATATTATGGAAAATACCGTGGCAAAGATATTCAGTGATAGTGGCATTCCATTCCGTCAAGAAGTTTATTCATCAGAATTCCCAGAATTATCTGTTCTTGGCACTGATGAGAAGCGTTTCGATTTTTTCATTGACACTCCCGAAAAGAAGTTTCTCATTGAGGTGAATTTCTATAGCGGCGGAGGTTCAAAACTTAACGAGGTCGCAAGGTCTTATACTGACCTCGCTCCTAAAATCAATTCCGTAGAAGGTTTTGAGTTTGTATGGATAACAGACGGTGTGGGATGGAAATCGGCACGAAACAAATTGGAAGAGGCCTATTATACGATACCCAGTGTTTACAACCTCACAAATATCAATTCTTTTTTGGAACTCTGTAAATGCTGAAAGCCTTCTACAAATCTCCAGACCACGCATTCAATCTGCTGTGTGGCAACACGTTTAAGTTGCTACCCCAGTTTAGTTTCAAGTTCGACATGATTTTTGCCGACCCGCCTTATTTTTTGTCAAATGGCGGCATCAGCATTCAGAGCGGAAAGGTTGTAAGTGTGGACAAAGGAGAGTGGGATAAAGGTGGAACACAGGATTCCATCAACGAGTTTAACCACCAATGGATAAGTTTGTGCAAAGACAAACTGAAAGAAAACGGTACAATATGGGTGAGCGGCACATATCACAACATTTTCTCTGTTGCAAATTGTCTAACCGCTCTAGGCTTTAAGATTCTCAATGTTGTAACTTGGGCTAAGACCAACCCCCCTCCAAACATATCTTGCCGCTATTTTACATACTCCACGGAGTTTATTATTTGGGCCCGCAAGTCGTCAAAAGTTTCTCATCACTTCAACTATGAAATGATGAAGGAGATGAATGGCAACAGACAAATGACTGACGTATGGAGTTTACCCGCAATTGGACGATGGGAAAAAGAACACGGGAAGCATCCCACTCAGAAGCCATTGGCACTGCTCTCACGCATAATTCTGGCTTCCACAAGTCCCGGTGCCTGGATTCTTGATCCCTTCGCAGGCTCAGGAACGACAGGTGTTGCTGCGGCGTTATGGGGACGGCGTTTTCTCGGAATCGAGCAAGAAGATGAATACGTCAGACTGGCTCAAAAACGTAGGGAAGATTTAGAGGATGTATCGAAATCCTCCAATTTGCTCGAACACATTATCAGAATCCTTTGGCAAGAGCCGAAAAACAAGGAATGGTCCTCGGTTGTGCATGAACATGAAGAAGAAAGTGAATATAATCAAAAAGACCTTCCTTTTTAGTCTCACACACGAATTGTTAAAATCTTTTATTCGGCAAAATAAATAATTTCTTTTGCCACCACTTTATAGAAAAATTTTGTAACTTTGCAAACAGCAATAGAACTTGTATCAGAGCACATACGTGCCAGGCAGATTCCAGACAACAGGGACAGGATGAGCCGTCACTAACTGGAAAACTCCTAAACAATAAGCCGCTATGCAAATACAGATTTCTCATATCGGCGACCTCCCCGAGGCCGCACAACAGTTTGTCGGCGCAATGGGTGAGCGCCGCATCTTCGCTTTCTACGGAAAAATGGGCGCCGGAAAGACGACGTTCATCAAAGCCGTCTGCGAGGCAATGGGCGTCCGCGACGTCATCAACTCGCCCACCTTTGCCATCGTCAACGAGTACCAGGACGGCAAAGGGCAGCCCATCTACCACTTCGACTTCTACCGTCTGAAGAAAGCCACCGAAGCCTACGACATCGGTTTCGAGGACTACATCGACAGCGGCAGCGTCTGCTTCATGGAATGGCCCGAAGTGATCGAACCTCTGCTGCCCGACGACACCGTCCGCGTCAGCATCGAAGAACAGGCCGACGGCAGCCGCATCGTGAAATTCTGAATACCCGGAGCAGTCAGAGTAATCAGAAAACAAAAAAACACCTTCCGCCATGCAAGACTTCATCCACCTACACGTCCACACACAATACTCCATCCTCGACGGACAGGCCTCCATCCCGCGACTTGTTGACAAAGCCATCGCCAACGGAATGCGCGGCATGGCGATGACCGACCACGGCAACATGTTCGGCATCAAGGAATACTTCAACTATGTCAAGGGATTAAAAGAAAAACAGCCTGAACTGCAGTTCAAGCCTATCTTCGGCTGCGAGGTCTATTGCGCACGCCGCAACCGTTTTCTCAAGGAGACGAAACTCGACTCGTCGGGCTGGCACCTCATCCTGCTCGCCAAGAACGAGGTCGGCTACCATAACCTCATCAAGATTGTCAGCAACGCCTGGGTGGAAGGTTTCTACAGCCGTCCGCGTACCGATCACGACGAACTGGAGCGCTATCACGAAGGCATCATCGCCTGTTCGGCCTGTCTGGCGGGCGAAGTGCCTTGGTACATCCGCAAGGAACGCATGGAAGAGGCTGAACAGGCGGTGCAGTGGTTCAAGCGCGTCTTCGGCGACGACTACTATCTCGAGATGCAGCGCCACGAGGTGAAAGACCCCAACCAGCGCGCCAACCGCGAGACTTTTCCGATACAGCAGCAGGTCAACAAGGTGCTCATCGAACTGGCGCAGAAGTATAACATCAAACTCGTCTGTACGAACGACTGCCACTTCGTCGATGAAGAAAATGCAGAGGCGCACGACCGCCTCATCTGTCTCTCGACGGGCAAGGACCTCGACGACCCCACTCGCATGCTTTACTCGAAGCAGGAGTGGTTCAAGACACGTGAGGAGATGAACGAAGTCTTCGGCGACGTGCCCGAAGCCCTGTCGAACACCATCGAAGTGCTTGACAAGGTGGAGGAGTACAACATCGACCACTCGCCCATCATGCCGAACTTCGCCATCCCCGCCGACTTCGGCACCGAGGAGGAGTATCGCCAGCGACTGACCGAGAAAGACCTGTTCGACGAGTTCACACAAGACGAGAACGGCAACGTCGTCCTCAGTCAGGAAGAAGCAGAGAAGAAAATCCAGCGCCTCGGCGGCTACGACAAACTCTACCGCATCAAGTTCGAAGCCGACTATCTGGCAAAACTCGCCTACGACGGCGCCAAGCGACTCTACGGCGACCCCATCCCCGAGAACGTCAACGAGCAAATCAAGTTCGAACTACACATCATGAAGACGATGGGCTTCCCCGGCTACTTCCTCATCGTGCAGGACTTCATCAACGCCGCCCGCAAGGAACTTGGCGTGTGGGTAGGTCCTGGGCGTGGCAGTGCGGCAGGCTCTACCGTCGCCTACTGTCTGGGCATCACACGCATCGACCCTATCAAGTACGACTTGCTGTTCGAGCGTTTCCTCAATCCCGACCGCATCTCCCTTCCCGATATCGACACAGACTTCGACGACGACGGACGCGGCAAAGTGCTGCAGTGGGTGACCGACAAGTACGGCGCCGACAAAGTGGCGCACATCATCACCTACGGCACGATGGCAGCAAAGCAGGCCATCAAGGACGTGGCACGTGTGCAGAAGGTGCCGCTCAGCATCAGCAATGCCCTGACAAAGGCCATCCCCGACCGTTTGCCAGGCGACTTGAAGATGAACCTCAAGAACGCCATCAGCGTGGTTCCAGAGTTGAAAGATGCTGCCACATCGCCCGACCCGCTGCTGCGCGACACCATCAAGTACGCACAGATGTTGGAGAACAACGTGCGCAACACCGGTGTGCATGCTTGTGGCACCATCATCAGCCGCGACCCTATCGACGACCACGTGCCCGTCTCCACCGCCGACGACAAGGAAACTGGCGAGAAGGTGCGCTGCACGCAGTACGACGGTCATGTCATCGAAGAGACAGGCCTCATCAAGATGGACTTCCTGGGTCTGAAGACGCTCTCCATCCTCAAAGAGGCCGTCGAGAACATTCGCGAGACGCTTGGTATCGAAGTCGATGTCGATGCGCTCAGCATCACCGACGCTGCCACCTACCAACTCTATCAGGACGGCCGCACCATCGGCACGTTCCAGTTCGAAAGTGCCGGCATGCAGAAATACCTGCGCGAACTCAAGCCGACCGTGTTCGAGGACCTCATCGCCATGAACGCCCTCTACCGTCCCGGTCCTATGGACTACATCCCCCAGTTCATCAACCGCAAGCAGGGCCGCGAGCCCATCACCTACGACATTCCCGTGATGGAGAAGTACCTGAAGGACACCTACGGCATCACCGTCTATCAGGAGCAGGTCATGCTGCTCTCGCGTCTGCTCGCCGACTTCACCCGTGGCGAGAGCGACGCGCTGCGCAAGGCCATGGGTAAGAAAAAGAAGAAGATCGTCGACCAGATGAAGCCCAAGTTCATCGAAGGCGGCAAGAAACACGGCTACGATGCCAAGGTGCTCGAGAAGATCTGGGGCGACTGGGAGAAGTTTGCCTCCTACGCCTTCAACAAAAGTCATGCCACGTGCTACTCGTGGGTGTCATACCAGACGGCCTACCTCAAGGCCCACTTCCCTGCACAGTACATGGCAGGCAACATGAGCCGCAACCTTGACAAAATCAATGAGATACAGAAGTTGATGGAGGAGTGCAAGGCGATGGGCGTCAACACGCTCGGACCCGATGTCAACGAGTCGCGCCTGAAGTTCTCCGTCAACTCGCGAGGCGACGTGCGCTTCGGCATGGCGGCGGTGAAGGGCGTCGGCGAGGCTGCCGTCCAAGAAATCATCCGCCAGCGCGAGCAGGACGGACCCTTCAAAAACCTCTACGACTTCTTCGAGCGCGTCTCCATGTCGGCCTGCAACCGCAAGTCGATGGAGAGCCTCATCCTCAGCGGCGCCTTGGACAGTTTCGGACTGCCGCGCGAAGCCTTCTTCACCCCCATGCCCTCGGGCAACGAGGTCTGGCTCGACGTGCTCATGCGCTATGGCAACCGCTTCCAGGCCGACAAGCAGCAGGCAGCCCACTCGCTCTTCGGCGACATGGGCATGGCCGTCGAGGTCACACACCCCGAACCACCCGCCCAACTCGTCCAGTGGAGCGACCTCGAGCGTCTGGAGAAAGAGCGCGACCTGGTCGGCATCTACATCTCCGCCCATCCCCTCGACGAGTACTCCCTCATCCTCAACCACGTCTGCACCCATCATCCCAAAGGCCTCGAAGACAAGGACGCCCTGCCCCGCCACGGCATCATCACCTTCGGCGGCATCGTCACCTCCGTCCGTCGCGGCATGACGAAGAAAGGCAAGGACTATGGCATCGTCAAGATTGAGGACTTCGACGGCTCGGGCGAGTTTGCCCTGTTCGGCGAGCCGTGGCACAAGTGGCAGCACCTCTGTCAGGAGAACCTCTCCATCTACGTCCGGGCCTGCATGCAGCCGCGTTACCGCGACCAGAACGTCTACGACCTGACCATCCTCGAAATCCGTTTGCTTGCCGACGTCAAGGACACGCTCGTCGAGAGCATCACGGTCGATGTGCCCCTCGACAGCCTCACCGTCGAATTTGTCGAGGACCTTGCCGAATTGGCCCGTGAGAACCCCGGCAACACCGAACTCTACTTCAACGTACACCGTCCCGGCAACCGCGCCATCCGCCTCCATTCCAGCACCATCAAAATCAACGTCACCCACCAACTCGTCAATTTCCTCAGCGAGCACGACGGCGTCGAGTTGAAGGTGAATGAGTGAGGGAGTTAGATACATCGCGCCTATAACTCACACCCGTAGGCGCAAAAAACAACAATACACCCTCATGCCAGAACTTCCCAACCGACATTCTATCCGCCTACAGGGTTATGACTACTCATCAACAGGCATGTACTTTGTCACCATCGTCACACAAGGGCATCGACATCTGTTAGGGGAAATCGTCGGCGAAACGATGCAGAACAATCGTGTAGGCGAGATGGTAGGGCAACAGTTGACACAGATTCACGATTTGTATGAAAATGTATTTGTGAAAGAGAGTGTGTTGATGCCAAACCACATGCATTTTATTCTTTTCTTCGACGGTTACATAAACGAACGGCATGCACAAACCCTGAGCGACATTATCCGCAATTTCAAGAGTTACACCAATCATCTTTACTGTCAGCAAATCGGCAACCCTTCTGCCAAACTATGGCAACGCAACTACTATGAGCACATCATTCGCAACGAACGTGCTTACCAACTTATACGTTCCTACATCATTGACAATCCCCGGCGTTGGAAGCATGACAAGATGAATACTTCATGCAGTCAGCCTGATGAAATCATGCGCGACATCCTTCGCGTTTCCTGATTTCCTCACGCCCATACCTCACACCGTAGGGGCAGGTTTCCATGCCTGCCCGAAGAAAACATGAGGCTCGAGGCCGAAAGGTTTTCTACTCACCGCGATGATGTAAGGATTTTACGTGCTTCGAGCACTGGTAAATCCTGCGGGCAGGCATGGAAACCTGCCCCTACAGGCGCGAAAATTTAACCAAAACTATCGAAAAATTTGCACCGCAGTCCAACTGAAAACGGACTGCGGTGTGACTATAGACGCACCGCAGTGCAAATTTATTTCGACTGCGGTGCGTTTTTTGACGTTTTTCAGCATGGATTTTCCGAGGGTGCGGGACGGGTCCCTCCGCGTTACAAACCTGTTAAAAAACGGGGGTTATGAAAATTGGAATCGCACACAAAAAAATTTTTACGGAAAAAGTTCTTTCGTTCAAATCTTTTATCGTATATTTGCAGACTTAGAGTTTTCTATAATTAAAATAAGTATTCACCTTCTAAAAAAACTAACGACTTCACACAGAGAAAGAGAAAAAACTGCTACCAAAACCTTATCGGCAGCGGTCCTACCA